>ERZ772875.389-NODE-389-length-53430-cov-6.588852_pt1 | contig 53430 bp, 46 predicted proteins | sample MGYA00580585_ERZ772875 | MGnify/ENA primary metagenome ERZ772875 (study PRJEB29015, sample SAMEA2737736) | human gut metagenome | biome: human gut; feature: human-associated habitat; material: faeces | place: China | collected 2012 ... | reverse complement strand
AAAGCATGTTGTTGCGGTACTTGCCCAGCGGTCCGACGGCCCCTTCGCGCAGCGAGAGGCGGGCATCGGGAATGATCTTCCCCACGTCGAAAACCGCCTCCTCGCCCAGTCCGTTGCAATGGGGGCAGGCGCCCTTGGGCGAGTTGAACGAAAAGGTGTGCGGCGCGGGGTCCTCGAAGGCCACGCCCGTCGAGGGGCACATCAGGTGGCGCGAGTAGAAACGCTGCTGCCCGGTCCCGTAGTCGTGGACGGCCATCGTGCCCTTGCCCTGGCGCATCGACTCCTTCAGCGAGGTCATCAGCCTTTCGCGGGACTCCTCGCTGACCACGAGGCGGTCGACCACCAGGTCGATGGTGTGTATCTTGTAGCGGTCGAGGCGCATGCCCGACGATATTTCGCGGATCTCGCCGTCGATGCGCGCATAGATGTACCCCTTCTTGGCCAGCGACTCGAACAGTTCGCGGTAGTGGCCCTTGCGGCCCTTGACGATGGGGGCCATCAGGGCGATCTTACGCCCGGCGAAGCCCGTGAGAATCAGCTCGGCGATCTGGTCGTCGGTATAGTGGACCATCTCCTCGCCCGTCACGGGCGAATAGGCCCGCGACGCCCGCGCGTAAAGCAGGCGCAGGAAGTCGTTGATCTCGGTCACGGTGCCCACCGTCGAGCGGGGATTCTTGTTGGTCGTCTTCTGTTCGATGGCCACCACGGGGCTTAACCCCGTGATCTTGTCCACGTCGGGACGCTCCATCGTCCCCACGAACTGCCGCGCGTAGGTCGACAGCGTCTCCATGTAGCGCCGCTGCCCCTCGGCGTAGATCGTGTCGAAGGCCAGCGACGATTTGCCCGACCCCGAGAGGCCGGTGACGACTACCAGTTTGCGGCGCGGAATTTCGAGGTCCACGTTCTTGAGGTTGTGAACCCGGGCGCCCAGTATTTTGATCGTATCTTCCATTTCAGGTATGTAAACGTGCGGAACGTCCGGTTTATTGGATCGCAAATCAGCAACGTGCAAAGATACGTTTTTTTTCAATACATTGTCTTCTCCGCAGTTGTCGCGGTCAGGGTTCCGACGCTGAAAAAACGAAGTCCGCCCGAATGCCTTGCGGCATTTCGGACGGACTTTACACGAATCACCGGTATTAACGCCCCTACTCGTAGGTCTGGAGGATATACCAGTTATCGGAAGGATCCTCCGGGAACGACACGTCGATGCGCGTAGGATACCCTTCGGCGTCGAATTGGTAGGTCAACGCACCGTCGGCATCCGCATGTTCCGACATCAGGTGCTTGCAGGAGACGCCGAGCACGCCGATCCACTGGCCCAACTGATCGAAAACATCGGAAGAGCCGAATATATCGGGCGTAACGATCGGATACATGTAGCCACCCTTGTTCTCCCGGGCCGAATAGCTGTACGTGCTATGGTCCGTCTCGCGGGTGATAATATCTTCCTGGTTGAAAACACCGTCGCCGTTATGGTCATGATGGTAATATTTATGCCCGTCATACTCATCATAACTGCCGTCGCAGGTGTGCGCGCTCTCGGAATAAGTGCTCACCACATTCCCGTTCACCCACGTGGCATTGCAAAACCCGTCGAGTTTCCCGGCATTGTCCGTCATCCGATAGGAGACCAGCTGCCTCTGGTTGTTATAAGTATAGTATATCTTATAGAGCACGACGCCTTTGTGCTGAATAACCGAAGAGCGGGCCAGCCCCGCCGCATTGAGCGTATAGGTAACCTTAAACACGCCCGGCTCTCCGAGGGTTTCGCCGCCTTCGAACTGATACCAGACTTTGCCATCCTCGTAATTGATCGGAATTTCCAGCGTCAGGCCGCCCTGTGAAATCTTAATCTTCGACATCCGCCGATTCGCATCGTAACTGTATTCGATGGCGCCGTTTCCCTCCGTAGGATCTTTCGACTCGACCCTTTTGATCTTCTTATCCGCCGACGCCGGGGGAGTTACGAAACGCTGCTCGTCGAGTTCCGCCGTGGAGGGAGTTCCGCCGGTCGGGGCGATCGTCATGGAGGCTTTGCCGTTCCCCACGTCGCTGATGGTGATTTTGCCGAAATCGCTCAACGTGAGTTCGTGCAGATCGGCAGCAACGGAATAGGCGCCCGACAGCAGGTAGATATTATTCTCCGCAGCCCGGGTAAAGGGCGTTTTGGATAAAAACGTATAAAGGCCGTCGGTCGTGAACTCGAGCGAAACATAGTTCGAACTCTCCGCAAAAGTCCACACTTTGGCGATAGCCTGCTTCAGTTTGGCCTCGGTATCGGGATATTGCTCCTTCCCGGCGGCGGACTGCGTGACATCAATCGTCGCCTTTTCACTCCCGGCCGTCACCGTAATCACCGCCGGCGTCGGAGCTGTTTCCGACGTATTGGGATCGGCGGAAACCGTAAACTGACCCTCCCCCGCAGCGACCTTGCACCAGCTTTGCGAAGACTCGGCTTTCCACGCCGGTTGATTGGTGACGACCTTTACGGTAAAGGTCTCCGTCGCCGCGGCCGTAAAGGCAATCGCAGTTTGGGGACTGACCGACAAAGTCGCCTTATCCGGAGCCGGATCGTCCTTCTTGCATCCCGACAGCAGCACTGCCGCCAACAGGAACGATGTAAAGATTTTGGATTTCATACGCATTTTTTATTGGATGAGAGTGATTTCGAGATACGACACGACAAAACACAACAACCCCTTGTCAGAGTCATTATATAATCGCGGAAAGCCGGATTCAGAAATTCAACCGGAACAGCGCGAGGGGGGGGGTAAGTCGATCGACAGCCGAGAGCCAATGGGGAAGAAATTTACCTCCCGTTTCATTTCCCGAACGAAAACCCGTTCTATCGCTGTCAGATCGTTTCATAGCTGAAAACAAAGGTATTCAAATTCCGCTGAATTCAAAATAAATCAGCGGAAATAATCGTCTGAAGGGAAAAATAACAGGCATTGGCGTCCCCCGCGCGCATGACACGTCTATTTTAAAACGAATTCGTCGGCATCCCGCCACGCGGGGAATTTTTCGCGGAACGCCGCCAGCGCCCCCGTGTCGAACACGCCCGTCAGAATTCGTTCCCCGCCGCCGGCTTCGACCATCGTGCGGCCCTTGAAGTCGACCAACGCCGAATCCCCGGCGTAACGGGCCGCAGGGTCATCCCCCACCCGATTCACCCCGGCCGCATAGCACTGGTTTTCGATGGCCCGGGCGCGCAGCAGCGTCCGCCACACTTCGCGCCGCGGCGCAGGCCACGAGGCGCAGCACAGAATGGCGTCGTAATCGCCCCGGCAACGGCTCCAGACCGGAAAACGCAAATCGTAACAGACGAGCAGCAAGAACCGCACGCCTCCGTATTCGACCACCGCACGGCTGTCGCCGGGCGTGTACTGGCGCGCTTCGCCGCCGGGTGCGAACAGATGGCGTTTATCATAGCCGATAAATTCGCCCGAGGGTTTCACGAAATACATCCGGTTGTAGAAACGTCCGTTTTCGGCAACGGCGACGCTGCCTGCGACCGCCTTGCCGTATCGGGCGGCCCAGCGGCGCAGGGCCGTGACGACCGCCCCGCCGGCCCCGTCGGCCACTCCGGCGGGATCGAGCGTGAAGCCCGTGGCGAACAGTTCGGGCAGCAGCACGACATCCGCTTCGGCGGCAGCGACCATCGGTTCGAGCCGCGCGAGGTTCCGCGCGGGCTGTTCCCAGGCGATGTCGCACTGGCAGAGGGCGATGCGGAGTTCCACGAAAATCAGAGCTTATAGACGGTCAGCGACGACGCGCGGTCGCGCTGGTGGAAAAGCGTCACCCGGCAGGGCACGAAATCCGACGCCGCACAGCGCCACAGGTCGACATACTGCTGGGGATTGCGCTCCGTGAGCGGGAACCACGAACTCTGCACCTGCACCATGATCCGGTGTCCGGCGCGGAAGGTGTGGGCGATGTCGGTCGTGCGGAAAGGCACGGTCTCGGGGCTGCCCGGCACGAAGGCTTTCGGACGCGCGAAGCCGTCGCGGTAACGGCCGCGCACCACGTCGCCGCGGACGAGCATCTGCATGCCGGCCTTTTCACCCTCGTCGGGGTAAACGTCGATCAGTTTCACGACGAAATCGGCATCCGAGGTCGAAAGGGCCACTTTCAGCGAAGCCTCGACCGGACCGGCAAGGGTCACGTCTTCCGCAAGCGGTTCGGTCACGAACGTCAGCACGTCCTTGCGGCCCTCCAGAAACCGCTGGTCGGCGATCATATACTCCTTGGGACGCCGCGTGCCGGAGGTTGCGATATACGGCACGGGGTCGGCAGGATCGGACGTATAGCTCGTCGAGGAGTTTTTCACCGTCGGTTTTTCGGTCGTGATGCGGCCGCCGTCGGCGAGGTAAAGAGTCAGTTTGCGGGCCTCGGAAGGCGTCCACCGCCCGAACGTATGCCAGCGGTTGTCGCCCGACGAGAAAGCCGCCACGGGCGGCAGTCGGTCGACCGTGTCGCGCGCCCAGAGGTAGCAGTCGAAAAAGGGCGCCTCGAAATGTTCCATATAGTAGGCTCCGGAGGCCTCCTCTCCGAAATCGAAGTCGCCCAGCGTACGCCCGTTGCCGCGCCATGCCCCGTGGGCCCACGGCCCGACGACCAGATGGAGCGGAGTCCGGGCGCTCTGGCGCAGGACGGCTTTGTAAAGGTTCCAGGCCCCGTAGCAATCCTCGGCGTCGAACGTGCCGCCCACGACCAGCATCGCGGGACGGATGTTGTAGCAGGCCCGGCGCGTGTCGCGCGCGCGCCACCACTCGTCGTAGTCGGGATGTTCGGCCATCTCCTCCCAGAACGCATTGGGTGCCAGCAGTTTCGTCAGGTCGGCCCGCGTGGGGCGCTCCGTGAGGAAGAACGTGCGTTCGTCGGGCGAGATCGTCAGCCCGCGCCGCGGCATCTTGTCGGTCGGCTCGTGTCCAGCGGGCGTGTTCATCGAATTGAGGAACCGCACGGCGTCGCTCAGCATCAGCACGCCGTTGTGGTGCACGTCGTCGCCCATGTACCAGTCCGTAACGGGGGCCTGCGGCGAAACGGCCTTCACGGCCGGATGCCCGCTCAAACCGCCCATCAGGGCGTAGAATCCCGGGTAGGAGCATCCCGCGAAACCCACACGGCCGTTGTTGCCGGGAATGTTCTTCACCAGCCAGTCCACCGTATCGTAGCTGTCCGTCGTCTCGTCCACGCTGCCGAAGCCCGCGGGACGCACGTGCATGAACTCGCCCTCGCTCATGTAGCGGCCCCGGACGTCCTGCTGGACGATGATGTAGCCGCGGTCGACGTAGCTGCGCATGTAGCCTTTTTCGAAACTGCCGGGAAACTGTCCCTCGCCGTAAGGTCCCGTACCGTAAGGCGTCCGGAAAATGATTATCGGGGCCTTGCCGGGGGCCTTGGGCGTGAAGACCGAGGTGTGCAGGCGCACGCTGTCGCGCATGGCGATACGGTATTCGGTCTTGTCGTAAAGCGTGCTGACAGGCTGGGCGCACGCGGCGGCCGCTACCAGCAATCCCGCCCAGAGCAGGAACAGAAATCGGCGTAGTTTCATCATTTCGGGAGATTTTTACGTTTCGTAAAGATACGGTTTTTCGGCCAATCCGCAAAACTTTCGCTCCGCAAGCCGGCAAATCCGCCGCATCTTCCGGCAGTACGGCCCGCGAAGTTTGGATTCGGACGAAAATAAACGTACTTTTGCAGCGTATATACCGGAAAAACCATGTTGAAAGCAGGACGCATACAAACCCTCACCGTAAGCCGCGTATCGGAATACGGCCTATACCTCGCCGACGAGGAGCAGAACGAAGTGCTGCTCCCCAACCGCTACACTTCGCTGACGGACAAGGTCGGCGACCGGAAAGAGGTCTTCCTCTACCACGACTCGGAGGACCGCCTCGTGGCGACGACCGAAACGCCGCTGCTGCGCGAAGGCGAAGCGGGCTATCTGCGCGTGGTGGACAAGACGGCCCACGGGGCTTTCCTCGACTGGGGACTGCACGGCAAGGACCTGTTCCTCCCCAACCGCAACCAGCAGGGCGGCATCCTGGCCGGACACAGCTACATCGTCTACCTCTACGAAGACAACATCACGGGCCGCTGCGTGGCCACGACCAAACTCAAGAGTTTCATAAACAACGACCTGATCACGGTGAAACCCCGCGAGGAGGTCTCGCTGCTGGTGGCTTCGGAGAGTGAAATCGGCTTCCGCGTGATCGTCAACAACCGCCACTGGGGCATGATCTACCGCAACCAGATCTTCCGTCCCGTGGCCGTCGGCGACCGGCTGAAAGGTTACGTTAGGCGTATCACCGAGGACAACCGCATCGACGTGAGCCTCCAGCAGACGGGATTCGCACAGGTGAAGGACTCGGCGGAGGTGCTGCTCCAGCTGGTCCGCGACAACGGCGGATTCCTGCCCCTGAACGACGACAGCGCCCCCGAGGAGGTGACGCGCCTCACGGGAACGAGCAAAAAGGTTTTCAAACGCTCGCTGGGCATGCTCCTCAAGCGCGGCGCGGTCGAAGCCGGCGAAAAAGGCATCAAAATCCGGAAACATGGCGAAGATTAACACCGCGGAGCGCGTTTCGGCGGAAGCCTCGGACAATTTCGTTTTCCAGCGCTCGCTGCTGGCCTACCACGCCGCCTCGGCGCGCATCGCGGGCGACGTGCTCGAAATCGGAACCGGAGCCGGCTACGGCATCGAGGTAGCGGCGCCCCGGGCGCGGCGGTTCGTCACCGTCGACAAGCACGCCCCGGCGCCGGAGCTGCTCGACCGCCCCAACGTCGAGTTCCGGCAGGCAGTGGTCCCGCCGCTGGACTTCCCCGACCGAAGTTTCGACTGCGTGATCTCGTTCCAGGTGATCGAGCATATCAAACGCGATGCGGAGTTCGTGCGCGAAATACACCGGGTGCTGCGCCCCGGGGGACGGTTCATCGTGACGACCCCCAACGCCCCGATGTCGCTCACCCGCAACCCGTGGCACGTGCGCGAATACACGGCCGAACAACTCCGCAGGCTGCTCGCCGCACGGTTTTCGGAGATCGAAACCCTCGGGGTCTTCGGCAACGAAAAGGTGATGGACTACTATGCGGAAAACCGCCGCGGCGTCGAACGCATCACGCGCTTCGACATTCTCGACCTCCAGCACCGCCTGCCGCGCTGGATGCTGCAAATCCCCTACGACATCCTCAACCGCATGAACCGCCGCAAACTCCTCCGGGAAAACACCGGGCTGACGACCTCGATCCGCATGGACGACTACCGCATCGAACCGGTGGGAGACGGTTGTTTCGACCTGTTCTACATCGCGGTGAAATAAACGAGGGAGGTTTTCGGAAACCTCCCTCTCTTTTTCTATTCCAGCGTCACCCCGAGGCTCTGCCCCGCGCGGAGCCTCTTGCGGACGACCTCCCGCCCGTCCTGCGTCACGGCGACCTCCATCCCCTTCGCCGCACGGCGCACCTCGATGTCGAACGCCGAGCCGAAGGCGCGCACGTTGCGCAGGTTCATGCGGTCCCACGCCGCGGGCAGGCGCGGCGTCAGGGTAAACGACCGGAACCCCGTCGGACGGATTCCGAACACCCCTTCGGTCAGGATGCGGCAGTAAAGGCCGCTCTCGGCCGAAAGATGACGCTGGGAACCTTCGGGCCACGCCTCGATGGCGTAGGGAACATGGTCGCCCAGCAGGCGCACCCCGGAATAATAGGACAAATAGCCGGTGGCCTTCTCGGTCTCGCCCGAGGCGTAGACCCCGCGCAGGGCGTAGAGCGTCGACCGGTCCCAGAAGGTCTTGTCGCCCGACCGGGTCAGCAGACCGTTTTCGGTCCACAGTTTCGGCGAAAAGAGCGCCTCGACGGTCGCCTCCTTCCGTTCGTCGATGCCGACGGTCAGCGGAATGCAGATCCACGCACGCAGACGGTCGTTGCCCGTATAATAACGATAGGTGTCGAAGCCCTCGACCATGCCCCCGAAATGGCGGTCGATGTTTTTCCGCAGCGCGGCGGCCTGACGTTCGTAGGCGGCCAGCTGCCGGGCGGGCTTATGCAGTTCGCGGCCCAGCATTGCGGCCGAGAGCAGCGCGTCGTAATAAAGCGACGAGGTGCACAGATTGGCGTCCCCGGCCGGGAAGCGACCTTCCAGTTCGTCCGAATCGGAGGCCACCACACCGTCGCCGGTCAGCCGGCGGCGGCAGTACTCCAGACACCACTCCACCAACGGCCACACTTCGGCCGCTTCGGCGGCATCGCCGCGCGCCAGCGCATAACGCGCCGCACCGTAGGCGATCATGGCTGCATCGCCGCGGTCGCCCGCGCCGTTCCAGATGTCGGTTCCTTCGGCTATGATCGAACTGGGAATCGGCCGGTAGTCGGGATTCATGTAGCGAGCGAAATAGCCGAACGAGCAGAGCGCCGAGCGGTTGCCCCGGTCGTAGCCCAGGAAAGGGAAGAACGGGTTGATGTACTCGGCCTGGTCGTTGGCCCAGATCGCGGCATAGAAACGCTCGCCGCCGGGACCGTGCATCAGACCGCCCTTGGTGTCGTAGATGCTCTCCGCAGCGCGGATTTTCGCAAAGGCGAACATGGCGTCGATCACGGGGTCGGGGGTGTCCAGCACCAGATTGCGCTGCCATTCGGCCACCAGCGCACGGCGTTTGGCGCACTCCGCGTCGGCGTTCAGCGCCAAGGCTTCGTCCCCGGACCGGCGGCCGCTGAAAAAGGCCCCGAAAGCGACCTCGGCCCGCGGAGCGAGCATCAGCGCCGTGTCGCCGCAGATCTCGGCCACCAGTTCGTAACTGCCCTCCACGCCCTTTGCCGGAACTGTCCGGATCACCGAACGCGCCCGGGGAATCTCGACGTAAAGCGGCTTCTCGCCCGTATTCTTCAGGATGTATTTTTCGCAGAAGGCAGCCTCGTCGACCGACGGGAAAAGGACACGCGTCAGCGAAAGCGAGCCTTTGACCGCCGTCCAGTCGCTCTCGACGGTCATCGTGCCGTCGAGCACGATCCGGCGGACCTTCTCCTGCTGAAGGCAATTCTCATTGACCGAGAGCATCAGGGGAACGTCCCACGCGAAACGCCGCATCAGCGAACCGTGCGTATTGTTCGGGATGGTGCGCAGCATCGGCCACACGATACTGCGTTCGAACCGGAAACTGCCGTCGGCGCCGACACCGTAGCGCAGGACGGCGGAAATCCGCAATCCGCTCATTTCGATATGGTCCCGGTGCGAATCGCCCTCGCGGACATTCCACACGATGGCCGTGCTGTCGGGAACCACCTCCCAGCGGGTTTGCGTACCGGCAAGGACGGGCGCCGTCAGGCAACAGAGAAAAGGCAGGAAAAAGCGGCTGATGCGGATCATGGAGTCGGGGTTTTCGTTTTTAAAATAAGTCGTATTATTTCGAATCGTAACAAAAATACGATAAAAAACGAACTCCGCAAAAAAAACGACAGCGGCATATTCCACGGGACGCCGCCCGCCGGAGGAGGCAAAACCCTTTCACCGCAATTTGCAGCCGAGTTTTTTTCACCGCTCAAAACATTGGTTACCAACCACATAATAACACACGCACGATGTTTTGCCGATTTTTCTTTGTTTTTCTCGTTTTTTTTATACTTTTGCAAATCAGCCATAACGGGTTAACACCCCTTGAGGACAAATAATCCGTTGACAATTGGGAACTTAAAAATATTGTGACTATGTATTGGACGCTTGAACTGGCATCGAAACTCGAAGATGCCCCCTGGCCCGCAACGAAAGATGAACTCATCGACTATGCAGTACGTTCGGGTGCGCCGCTCGAAGTGCTCGAAAACCTGCAGGAGATAGAAGACGAGGGTGAAATCTACGAATCTATCGAAGACATCTGGCCCGACTACCCCTCCAAGGACGATTTCTTCTTCAACGAGGAGGAATACTAAAAAGCGATTTTGAGGCCGACGGCCTCAAAATAATATCAATGCGAAGCGGCACGATTCCCGGAATGTGCCGCTTCGCATTTTACATACCCGGCCAGGTCAGGGAATCCACAGGACCTCGTCGACGGCATAATGGGCCGTGAGGGTGCGTCCCAGCAGGTAGAAATAGTCCGAAAGCCGGTTCAGCCAGGCCAGCGCCGTGGAGTCGACGCCGTATCTGGCGTCGGCACGGAGCGCGGCGCGTTCGGCGCGCCGGCAGACGGTGCGGCACACGTGGCACATCGACACCACGGCGTTTCCGCCCGGAATCGTGAATTTATCAATCGGTTTCAGAACCTCCTGCATGGCGTCGATGCGCCCTTCGAGCCATGCAACGGTCTCCGGGTCCAGCGGAGCGACCTTGTCACTCCCCGACTGCCCCGTGGCCAGCAGCGCCTCGACCGACATCAGCCGCGAAAGAATGCGGTTCAGGTCGCCGACCGACGACGCCAACGCAGCGTCGCCGCGCATGTTGTCGGCCAGCAGAGCCGTGAAAGCAGCCAGTTCGTCGACCGTACCGTAAGCCTCGACCCGTTCGTCGGTCTTGAAGACCCGCTCGCCGCCGATCAGCGAGGTCATTCCCTTGTCGCCCGTTTTCGTGTATACCTTCATATCCTGAAATGTTGTTTCGGCAAATGGTTGTTGAAAATCAGCAGGTAACCGCGGTTATCCACCGTCGTCGAAGCGTGTCCCGCGATAATCTGCCCGCACAGCGCTTGCCGTTCGCAGCCGTCGTAGGGCGACATCAGCGCCACGGTATGCCCCGCTTCGGCCGCCGCACGCACCAGCGCGAGCGTCGCAGGGCGCGGCAGGCCGCACGTGGCGACGCAGAATTCAGCATCCGCACGATTCAGGCCAAAGGTCGTATAGCCGCAATGAATCATCAGATTCTGCAACTGCACCGCCCGACGGCGGGAAACGCCCGCCGTGAGCAGGGCTTCGTACAGGTCCCGGCGGCCCGGCAGCAGGTCGTCGCGCATGAAGACGCTGCGCACAATGTCGTAGACGAACGGCGAATGGACTCCGTGACCGCGGAAATAACGGGCGCGTGAGAGCCGGTTGCGCAGTTCGGAAACCCGCCCGGGCAACCGGAAAGAAATGGGATGGCCGACGATCTTCATAACGTCTATTTTTTCAGCGACCCGGCCAGGCGGCCCGTCGAAAAGGCGATCTGGAGGTTGTAACCGCCCGTATTGGCGTCGATGTCGAGCACCTCGCCGGCAAAATACAACCCTTTGACTTTCAGCGACTCCATCGTATAGGGATTCACTTCGTCACAGCGCACGCCGCCGGCCGTCACCACGGCGTATTCGAACGGCGCATAGTCCGTGATCGGGAAAGTCAGTCCCTTGAGCGTACGCACCAGACGCGTGATCTGTTCCTCGGTGATTTTGCCGACGTAACAGTTCGCACGGATGTCCACCTCCTGCGCCAGCGGCATCACCAGCGGCTTGGGAACCAGCTTGCGCAGCAGTTCGCCGAAGAACTCGTTGGGTTGCAGCCCGGCGATTTCACGGGCGATGCGTTCGTGCAGCACCTCCTCCGTGAGCGCGGGTTTCAGGTCGAGGACCAGCTTCACGCGCTTCTCTTCGATCAGGGCGTCCACCGCGTCGCGGCTCATGCGCAGCGCCACGGCGCCCTCGATGCCGCGGTCGGAAAATCCGATCTCGCCGAACTCCTCGCGCACGGGTTCGTTATCGACATAGAGCGTCGCGCGCACGTTGCGCAGCAGCACCTTGTCGAGGTATCTCATCTGGGCGTGCGACGACAAGAGCGGCGTCAGCGACGGACGCAGCGGCTCGATCGTATGACCCAGGTCGGCGGCGAAGGCATAGCCGTCGCCCGTCGATCCGGTCGCGGGATAGGAGACGCCGCCCGTGGCGAGGATCACCTGCGCGCACTCCTCCTTGCGTTCGAAACCGCGCCTGTTGATGTATTTCACACCGAAGACCCGGTCCCCGAGGGTCAGAATCTCCGTAACACGCGTATTGTAGATGATCTTGACGCCGTTTTCGACGCAGAACTCCAGCAGGGCGTTGGCGATGTCCCACGCCTTGCCGCTCTGCGGAAAGACCCGGTCGCCGCGTTCGATGTCGAGTTTCACGCCTGCGCGTTCGAAAAACTTGATCGCCGCCCGGTTGTTGAACTCCGAGAACGCGACCTTGAAAAATTCGGCGTTGGTGCGCACCTGATCGGCGAATTCCTCGGCCGGACGCGCGTTGGTGACGTTGCATCGTCCCTTGCCGGTGATGCGGACCTTGCGGCCCGACTTCTCCATCTTTTCGATCAGCAGCACGCGCCTGCCGCTGCGCGCCGCCGTACCCGCGGCCATCATGCCCGCAGCGCCCGCCCCGATGACGATCACGTCGAAAGGCTGTTTTTCTTCCAATTGTTCCATACGGGTGCAAAGATAGGCAAAAGCAAATTAAAAATTAAGAATTAAAAATTAAAAATCAGGATGCAAAGAGCCCCGCAGGCGGTCGGCAGAGTATATTTCTTTCGCAATTCAGTATATTTTTTTCTATTTATCCGTTCGCCTCTTTTATTTCAAAATCCAATGTCCTAAATTAGGACCAATATAAAACGCCATTGCTATTATTTCGGAGGCGAGGCCGAAGAGGGAATTTAAAATGAATCTGCCATGAACAAAACCGAGCTGAAAGTGTTTCTCAAAGGATTGGCTAATTTCTACGTCGTTCTGATGATTATAGCGTTTCTGCCCACACCCGGAAAAGATTGCTCTCCGGGACGCCTCGTGCGGTGCATCGCCATTTATACGATCGTAAGCATCGTGATCTTTTCGGCCATCTATTTTTGGAACCGAATCAGAAAGGGTCCGGATAAACGTCCCGATACGTGTCCGGTTCCCGATGCAAAAGAGACGAAAGACGACGATTTGAGTATTTCCCGGTTCCTCACCTTGCGAAACATGGGCGCCTGCTTCATCTATTTTCTTTGTGTCTTCGCGCTTCTCTATCCGGAAATGTCTCTCGAAAGCATGCTCAAAGCCAGCGCCCGAAGCACCGGCTATTGCATCCTTGTCCTGCTCGTGGCCGGAATCGTTTATTGTGTCTATCAAAGTCATGTAGGCAAGAAAAAGTCGATCCGGGAAAAGTAGTTGCAGCATCGGGAGGCCATCGCGCCTCCCGTTTTTTCGGATACGCCGGAATCCGCCGCGACGGCCGCGCGGAAATCGCCCGGAGAAAGAATTCTCCCGGCTTAATTTTTTATTCTTGATTTTTAGTTGTATTTTTGCGGCCGTTAAAAATCGTTCTAAAAAAATGTTGAGCAGAAGATTACTCCGTATAAAGGTCGTCAAGGCGCTGTTCGCCCATCTCAAATCGGGCGCGGATAACATGATGGCGTCGGAAAAAACGCTGATGGCGTCCGTCGACAAGGCCTATGACCTCTATTTCCAGATACTGATCCTCCCCGTGGAGATCGCGCGTTACGCCGAACAGCGTCAGGAGCTGGCCAAACAGAAGAAACTGCCGACATTCGAAGACCTCAACCCCAACACCAAGTTCGTGGACAACGCCGTGATCCGCACCATCGCCAACAGCGACGCGGTGAACGATCACGTGGCGGCCCGCAAACTGGGATGGGAACGCTATCCCGAACTGATCCGCACGCTCTACGCGCAGTTGACCGAGAGCGACTACTACAAGGACTACATGCAGCGCGAGGAGCGCTCGTTCGACGACGACAAAAAGCTGCTCGAGGACTTCTTCAAGGAGTTGCAGAGCTGCGAGGCGCTGGACGACGTGCTGGAGGAGATGTCGATCCTCTGGACCGACGACCTTCCCTACATCGTGATCATGGTCCTGCGCACGCTTTCGAACCTGCGCGTCTCGCACACCGAACTGAAGGTTCCCGCGAAGTTCAAAAGCAGCGAGGACCCCGAATTCGTCAAGACGCTGTTCGAAAAGTCGCTGGTCAACTACTCCGCCTTCCAGGACTACATCGAGAAGTTCACGGCCAACTGGGACGTGGAGCGCATCGTCTTCATGGACAACCTGATCATCGGCACGGCGATGGCCGAGCTGACTTCGTTCCCGTCGGTTCCCGTCAAGGTGACGCTCGACGAGTGGATCGAAATTTCGAAATACTACTCCACCCCGGGCAGCAGCACCTTCATCAACGGCGTGCTGGACAAGATCGTCGAGTCGCTGACCGCGGAAGGACGCATCAAAAAGGCCGGGCGCGGCCTGATCTGACCCCTGCCGGCCATGACCCGCATGCTCGCGATCCTCGCCCTGGCGGCACTCGCCGTTGGCTGCGGCACATCTCCCCGTGCGGTCGAACGCAAGGGCCGGATTATCTCGCTAACGGATTCGATTCTCACCACGGGAGGCACGGACACCGTGCGTTTCGGACGCCTCGGGTCCGGCGAAATCGCCGTGCTGCACCTCTGGCTGGCCAACGACGCAAGCCGTCCCGTGGCCATCGCCTCCTACCGGCGCAGCTGCGGATGCACGACGCTCGAATTTGACGCACAACCGATTGCACCGGGCGACGCACGGCAGGTGACGCTCACCTTCGATTCGCGCGGCGAACGGGGCTGGCAACTCAAGGCGCTGGACATCACGCTGGCGGGAGGGCAGCGGCCCCTGCGGCTGTTCGTGGAAGCGGACATAAAATAAATCCTTGTTTATTCGGCAATAATTTGTACCTTTGCTTCGTTCAATGGAATAAACACTTAAAACGAATACAATTATGATTAATTTTCTTCAGACGGTCCCCATAGAGCCTCAACCGGGATTCATGCAGCAGTACAGTTTCATTATTATGATCGGCCTCATGGTGCTGGTTCTCTGGTTGTTCATGTGGCGTCCCGAGGCCAAGCGCCGCAAACAGATGCAGGAGTTCCGCAACGGTCTGAAAAAAGGCGACAAAGTCATCACCGCCGGCGGCATCTACGGCGTCGTGAAGGAGATCAAGGAGACCACCCTGCTGATCGAGGTCGACGGCAATGTGACGCTGCGCATCGACAAAAACATGGTCGTAGCCGACAATTCGGACCTCCAGCGTCAGTAGAGATAACCCGCGCATAAAAAAGAGCTGCAAGGATTTGCAGCTCTTTTTTCACACACCTATCCGAACAGGTGCAAGGCCCCGACGTCGATGATCCGCTGGTTGGAACTCCCCCGGAAATCGAGCGACAGATCGCGCAGCGCCTCGACGTAGCGCCCGTCGACCAGCGTGTCGATCCACCGCAGGCACTCCCGGCGGGCCGGGTCGGCGAGACACTCTTCGAGCGTATAGCCCGTATAGCACCAGACGTTCTGCCCCGTGCGCTCCTTCAGAAGACGCAGAAAGGCCGCCATGGCTTCGGGCTGCAACAGCGGATCGCCGCCGCTGAGCGTCACCCCGTCGAGAATCGGATTCGCGGCGATTGCAGCGCAGATGGTTTCGGCACGCTCCACGGTCAGCGGCTCGCCCCGCCGGGGATCGTGGCTCTCGGGGTTGTGGCAGCCGGGACAACGGTGCGCGCACCCCGCGAAATAGATCGCATAGCGCAGCCCGTAACCGTCGGAGATGGTTTCGGGATAGATGCCGATGATTCTTAATAATTCCATTGCGTTTTCATAACATGAATACAACACCGTCGGTCTCGATTCACGGCGGAACGCCGTGTTTACAAATCTGATCCACCTCTAAACTTTAGGCGGGGACTTGCCGCACGCGACCGGAGACGGCGGCAAAAAGGGATTCTTCCGCCGGGTGAATTTTGATTTTAGGCGGGCGGACAGGGGGCCGCCAATTTCGATTATCGCAGAGCGGTTTTCGGGCTTCGTGAAGTGGGGCGAAGCAGGAGCATACGAACGTATGTAACTGTTTCGCCCCGCAAGGGAAGTGCAAAAGATGCCGGTGAGAATCGAAATTACCGGTGCTTTACCCGATCGCGCTCCTCGGCCTGCTTGGCCGAGTTCCACGATTCGAGGCTGCCTGTCAGGTAACCCGTGATGCGGCGCATGCGCAGGATGTCGTCCGAACCGCAGACGGGACATTTCGAGTAGATCACCCCGCGGTGGCCGCACTTGCGGCAGGTGTCGATCGGATGGTTGATCGAGCCGTAGCCGATCCCCTCGTCCTGCATCACCTTGACGATCTTGAGGATCGCCACGGGATTCTTCCGGGCCTCGCCGTCGAGTTCGACGTAGGTGATGTGCCCGCCGCGCGTGATGGCGTGGAACGGCGCTTCGAGGCGGATTTTCTCGACGATGGAAACCGGCTCGCGCACGTCGACGTGGAACGAGTTGACGTAGTAGTCGCGGTCGGTGACGCCCGGAATCTCCCCGTAACGCTTGCGGTCCATGCGCGTGAAGCGTCCGCTCAACCCCTCGGCCGGGGTTGCCAGCACCGAATAGTTCAGCCCGTATTTGGCCTTGTACTCCTCGACCACGCGGTTCATCACCGTCACGGCGTCGTAGAGCGTCTGCCACGCCTCCTTCGAGGTCGCATGGCCTTCGCCGTAAATCGCCACCATCGCGTTGTGTCCGCCGATGAAGCCGATGCCCAGCGTGCCGTGCTTGAGCACGTCGCCCACCTCGTCGTTGGGCTGCAACCGGCCGCCGCCCTTCCAGACATCGTTCGACATCATAAACGGGAACTGCCGCGCGAGGGCCGTGCGCTGGAAGCAGTAACGTTCGTAGAGCTGCTCGGCCATCATCGTGGCGGTCTTGCGCACCGATTCGAGGAAAATTTCGCGAGCCTCCTTGCGGATCGCGTGTTTGTTGCCGTCGGGAATCATGTCCCCGGCCTCGCGCATCGCCTCGATGGCCAGCCGCGGCAGGTTCATCGACGTGAAGGAGAGGTTGCCGCGCCCCCACGACGACTTTTCGCCGTGCAGATTCTCGAAGACGCGCGTACGGCACCCCATCGTCGCCACCTCGTAGCGGAAGCGGTCGGGGTCGTCGATGCGCCACTTCTCGTGGCGGTTGAACGGTGCGTCGAGAAACATGAAGTTGGGGAACAGCGCCACCGACGTGGTGCGGCACGCCTCGATCAGCAGGTCGAAGTTCGGAGTTTTGAACTTGATCTCCCCGGCCAGCGCCTTGTCGAAGTCCTTCACCGCTGCGGCATAGTCCTCTTCGGACCACGAAACACCCTCCTTGACCTTGAAAATCTGGATCGGGAAGACCGGCACTTCGCCGTGCCCCAGCCCCTCGATCGTGGCGGAAAGCAGTTCGCGGATGACCATGCGGCCCTCGGGCGAAAAGTCCGTGCCGTAGTTCACCGAGCTGAACACCACCTGGTTGCCGCCGCGCGAGTGCATCGTATTGAGGTTGTGGATGAATCCCTCCATCGCCTGATGGGTCTCGCGGCGCGTCGTGTCGTATGCCTGCCGCCAGATGCGTCGGATGTCCTCGTCGGCGACCTCCACGCCCGACTGGCGCAGGGCGGCGAACAGACGCCCCACCGCCGTCTCGCAGGGTTCGATCGTCGGCACGTGTTCGGCGACCAGGGCCTTCAGCTCGGCGCGCTCCAGCGTCACGCCGCCCCGCACGCCGCACAGGAACAGCGTCATGTCGGTCAGGTGACGGCGGAAGGTTTTCAGCACGCCCGGAGCCATGAAATGGTCGAACGCCGGGATCGACTGCCCGCCGTGCTGCTCGTTCTGGTTGGTCTGGAAGACGATCGTGGCCAGCGTGGCGTAGCTCTGGATCGACTGCGGCGTGCGCACCGAGCCGTTCTTCGTCGAGAATCCCCGTTCGTAGATGTCACCCAGATCGTACTGAATGCACGTCGTGGTCTTGGTGGGATAGTAGTCCAGGTCGTGAATGTGGATGTCCCCGTCGCGGTGGGCGCGGCCGTGGCGCACGCCCACCAGATATTTCAGGGCGTAGTCCTTGGTGATCTCCGAGGCGAAGGTCATCATCTGCCCCGCGGGCGTGTGCGACGACATGTTGGCGTTCGAAAGGTTGATGTCGTTCTTCTCGACGGTCACGATGCCGTCCATGACGCTCTTGATCGACGAGCGGCGGTCGCGTTCGACGTTGCGCCACTCGCGGTAGATGATATAACGTTTGGCGATCGAGGGGTTGCGTTTCATCAGCCGCTCCTCGACCATGTCCTGAATCTCCTCGACCGAAATCTCGGCCTTCGTAATTGCCGCCGCCACGTCGGATGCGATCTGCTCGATGGCCTGCCCCTCGTCCGTTATGCCGCCCGCGCGAAAGGCCTTCGTGATGGCGCGGACGATTTTATCCAGAGAAAAAGGCTCGGTTTTACCATCACGTTTGATGATGGAAATCTGCGTGTAATCCATTGTAATATGAGTATATACGTTTCACAACAGGCCCCGTTTCCCCGCAGGGCCGACATTGCATGCGCAAAGGCAGGTCTTCTGACTCGCACCGACCCGCAGGCGGCCTTCCCGTCCCCCGCGGGACAGTGGCTCGACGATTCGCCTGCGGCATTGAAGTGCATACAGCAGCGGGAACTGTCCGGGATTCGCACCCGATTCCCTCTTATCCTCCGCCCCGGCGGGACGAAGGATACCTTTGCGGGTCACAAAAGTCTCCATTATTCCCCGACTTTCAAAATTCCGGAGCAGGAAGTTTTCAACATTTTGTGAAAGGCTCCGAATTTCGTATCTTCGCCCCCGCAAACCGGAAAATCGTAACTCCATGACACAGAAAATAACACACGTCTGCCAGGGAACCTGCTCCCGGCAAATCGACGTCGAACTCGAAAACGGCGTCGTTCGAAGCGTCTCCTTCACGGGCGGCTGCCACGGCAACCAGCAGGGAATCGCGGCGCTCGTGCGCGGGATGACGGCAGCGGAAGCCGTCGCCCGGCTCGAAGGCATCGACTGCCGGGGCCGCGGCACGTCGTGTCCCGATCAGCTGGCAAAAGCGCTGAAAAAGGCTTTATAAAACGCCCCGGCCCGGCCGGGTACGGATTTTGCACTCCGAAAAGCGTTCCAAAATGCAAGACTATGTATTTTCTATGGTATCTGCTGATCGGACTGGCCGCCGGATGGATCGCCAACCTGATCGTCAAGGGAGGAGGTTCGGGACTCTTCGTCAACCTGATCGTCGGGCTTATCGGAGGCGTACTGGGCGGCTGGCTCTTTTCGCTCTTCGGATGGGTTCCCGTCGGCACGCTGGGCAGTCTGGCGACGGCCGTCATCGGCTCGGTCATCCTGCTGTGGATCGCCGCGCTCATCTCACACCGCAAGATCCGCTAAACAAACGTATGCACGAAAAAGGCGGTCGCATGACCGCCTTTTCGTGTTGAGCTGCCGGGATTCGAACCCAGAACGACAGAACCAAAATCTGCTGTGTTACCATTACACCACAGCTCAAACATTCGCTCGAAAGCGACTGCAAAGATAAACAAAAAATCGCAAAAACCAACCCCCGGATGCAAAATTGGCAGGGACAAAACCGGACCTCTGCCGGATTTTTCGTATCTTTGCTTCAGTTACCCTGTAAATAAACGCAAACGATATGATTCCGACAATGATTCTGCTCTTCGTGGTGGGCTATCTGTTCATCGCGCTGGAGCACAAAACCAGGATCGACAAATCGGCCGTCGCCCTGCTGATGGCCGGAGCGATCTGGACCGTGTTCAGCCTCCTGGGCAACGACCCGCACATTCAGCACGAGCTGGTGGACCAGCTGGGCGACACGTGCGAAATCCTGGTCTTCCTGATCGGGGCCATGACCATCGTGGACCTGATCGACAGCTACGGCGGCTTCAACGTCATCACCGACCACATCACCACGCGCAACAAGCGCAAACTGATGTGGCTGCTGGCGATCATCACCTTCTTCATGTCGGCCGCACTGGACAACATGACCACCACGATCATCATGGTCATGCTGCTGCGGCGGTTGATCGCCAACAAGAAGGAACGGTGGATTTTCGCCAGCGTGATCGTCATCGCCGCGAACAGCGGCGGCGCCTGGTCGCCCATCGGCGACGTGACGACCATCATGCTGTGGATGCGCGGCAACGTCACGGCCGCCAACCTGATCGCCAACCTCTTCCTGCCGTGCCTCGTGTCGGTCGTGATCCCTGCGGCCATCGCCAGCCGCTACGTCGCCGACCGCCCCGCCGCCGCGGTCAGCGCCAAGGCCCTCGCATCGGGATGCCCCGAATGCATCGGTCCGCGCCTGCGTCTATTCATCCTTATTGTGGGCGTCGTAAGTCTGCTGTTCGTGCCGGTGTTCAAAAGCCTCACCGGACTGCCGCCCTACATGGGCATAATGGTGTCGCTGGGATTCATGTGGATTCTGACCGAAATCATCTACGACCGCAAACGCAGCATCCGCAACATGGAGGAGTCGATCCAGCCGCGCGTATCCAAAGTCCTCAAGCACATCGACATGCCGACGATTCTCTTTTTCCTCGGCATCCTGATGGCCGTGGGCGCGTTGCAGACCGGCGGCGTGCTGACCGACATGGCCGACTGGCTGGACAAGAATGTCCACGAAGTGTTCACCATCGCGGGCGCCATCGGCATCCTCTCGTCGGTGGTGGACAACGTGCCGCTGGTGGCGGCCTGCATGGGCATGTACCCGGTGGCCGACGTCGCAACGGCTGCGGCGAGCGCCGACCCGGCTTTCGCACAGAGTTTCGTGGCGGACGGGCTGTTCTGGCACCTGCTGACCTACTGCGCCGGCGTGGGCGGCAGTCTGCTGATCATCGGCTCGGCGGCCGGCGTCGTGGCGATGGGACTCGAAAAGATCAATTTCGGCTGGTACCTCAAACGCATCTCGCTGCTGGCCCTGTCCGGCTATCTGGCGGGCATCGCGGTGATCTGGCTCGAACACGTCCTGATCGGGCTTTGACCGAAAAGTTCCGGATGCGTCGTGCGCCCAGAATATTGCCGATCACGGGTTTGCCCCATAACAGTATAATCAGAGGTTGGATAAAATATTTTTATCCAACCTCTGATTTACAGCCAAATTATCAGCAGTTTGTAAGTCAGGAACTCCAATATCAATTTAGTAAGAGTACCCTTGCGGAATCAATGCCAGATGTACCCCGGAAGATGTGGATAGACCATTTTTCAACACCCGACATTCGATATCGTGAAGTACGGGTTCATCGGTATCCGACGCAAAATCAGCGGTGGGAGCGGACCCCGAAACCGCTGATACAGCTGCATAGGCATTTACCAGACCATAACCCACAAATTGGTTCCATAATCCGTTCAATCGAAGCGGATCGACACCATAAGTGTTGCCGCCGATCTTTCGGGTAGTTTGTTCGATAATATTGCGTACCCGCCATACCGAAAGATCGGGATCCGTTGCCCATATCAAAGCCACGATGCCGGAAACATGGGGAGCAGCAAAAGATGTGCCCAGCACACAAGTATATCCACCGGTCACATCTGTTGTCCAGATTTCACGCCCGGGAGCGACAACATCCAATGAAGAACCATAACCGGAGAAATCCGATTTGTACCCATTCCGATCTATTGCACCTACTACTAACGTTGCAGAAGGTGCTCCCGCTGCCGGCTGTGATACAGCACTGCCTTTATTGCCCGATGAAAAAACAACGATGCATCCTTTACCATGAGCATATGTTACAGCATTATTGATTTCGGATATTGGAGAAGATGTATCAAATGACCATGAATTATTAATTACGCGCGCACCATTATTTGCGGCAAACCGAATTGCATTCGCAAAATTGGTCGTGGTGGAGGCAGCTATGCCAAGCTCGTTATCAGTATAACAAATACTGATGGGCATGATTTTCACTCCGGATGCAACGCCTGCAATGCCTTTGCCATTATTAGCCGTGGCTCCGATAACACCGGCAACCTTTGTGCCGTGATCTCCGTATAGCCCACTTGGAATTCCTCCCGTGTGAGCGTTGTAACTGACATTATACAAATGTAAATCATCATGGTTATTAAACACCGTTATCGACAACCGCAACGATAATATCGTTGATATATGGAAAAGCAAAGGCATTCCTTGCGTTCACATAATTGATATCGATCCCCGGATAAGAGACGTTTTTCAGATTCCATTGATAGCTGAAATAGGTATCGTTCGGAGCGGCGTCGGGCATCGACTCAACGATAAACTCGGGTGTTGCATACTCAAACGCGCCCGATTCATACATAAAATTCGCCATTTCGAGCGCATTCCCTTTCGACTCCTTTGTACACGAAAGATAATAGATACTCGGGTCGAATTTGTTTTCTCCCAATATCTCCAGATTATACTCTTCCGCGATTTTTTGAAGTTTGGCAAGGTCTTGCTCTCCTGTCAGTTGTACGCTGAATACATTCGTTATGCCGAGATCGGCGCCATCGCTTGTTTTAAAATAGGGAGCCTCATACACTACATCCTGCGGATTAATCGATTTTTGTTGGGCGTTATCCAGCGTAAACGACGTAAGACTTTTTTGCATGCGGAACTCTTTTGACGATCTTATGCCCAGCGCAGCATAGTTATCAATAGTTCTGGTATTTCCCCCACGGATATTTACGGCCGATTTGCGAACACTTTCAATTTTTGCGGTTTCAACCAAAACATACGACTTGTTCTCGTTGACCGTTAGTGGGATTTTCACACCGTCACACCAAATAATAATAATCAGACGAACCCACAGACGCACGGGTCGCGGGAACGTTTTCTTGATATTCCTCTGACAAAATGTCATCCTGGCAACCATAAAATGTTATGACTGCAATGATAAGAGAAAGCAGCTTTTTCATGATATTAAGAATATCTAAATTATGATTTTGTTGACAGTAAGCGTTTTTTCGGGAAGTTTGTCGTATAGTCCCCAGAAATAAAAAATAGTCATAATCGCCGGAGTACCACCCTTCAGTTGCTTATACACCAAATTCAATGTCATCTTATCGGATTCGGTATCGACGGCCTGCTTCTCGAAAGAGTATCCGGGATGCCCCATCCAATGCTGTCCAATAATAAGGGTATATTTGTCAAAGTCGATTACCGGCAGCTCGACCGAAGGAGGTGCAACGGCCTCGAACTCTTCCATGCTGTTGATCACAAAACATTCGATGTCGCGATCATCGATCTTGCTGAAATTGAATTCCGGCTCGGGATGCGAACTGGAACTCGAAGGCAGATAGGTCTTGAAAAAAGCCGATACGTCCGCGGAGGCTGTGACGGGAGGAGTGCCGATATATTCGGATTCTTCCGAGTCGTTGCATGCGACAAACCCACCCAGTAGAAGCAGGGCTGCTGTCAAAGTCAAAATGCGAGTTTTCATAGTTTGAAGTTTAAGGATGAAACATTGAAGGCAGGTTCGCGAGAGTCTTACGGATAATTACAATATGTAGTTGTAATGGATGTAGGGCAAAAATAACGAAAAAAATCAATTATGCAAATTCAACCGCCAATAATTCAGCAAGATTAAGTAGTATAAGCACAGAAATTTACAGGCATCGGGCGACTTGAACAGAATTGTACACAAACGAAAAGGATCGAGCCCTGTCCAAACACGGAGCCCAATCCTTCGATCCGGCATAAATAACTACAAATCAAGCTGTACGTCTTTTCGCAGACGCAGAAGATCCGGAGCTTTTCCGTTACTTCACCTTGGCCATGAATTTTTCCCGGTCGACGATGTAGCGGATGTGGATGCCCTCGCCAATCAGCCCCTCGGCGTCGCGGGCCCCGACGTTGAAGGTCAGCTTGCGTCCCTCGACTTCGGCAAGCACGGCCGTGGCGGTGATCTCGGCGCCAAGTCCCGACGGCTTGATGTGCGTGACGTTCATCTCGGAGCCGACGGTGGTCGCGCCTTCGGGAAGTTCGCCGGCAACGGCCGTCATGGCGGCGTTCTCCATCAGCGCCACCATCGCGGGGGTGGCGAAAACCGCAAGGTCGCCCGAACCCATCGCGGCGGCCGTGTTGCCGGCGGCGACGGTTGCGGCGCTGCGGGCGGAAAGTCCTTTTTCAAGCATAATATTCGCTGTTCGTAATTCGTTTATTGCGGTGAATCGTTATCTTTGCCGGAGACATCCCGGCAAACCGGATGCAAAACCGCACGGGTTTTCATCCGGACTCCGCCGCAAAGGTACAAAAAATTCGCCGCCGTTGAAAAAGTGGATACTCCTCATCGCCCTGCTCGCCGCCGCGCTTTCCCAAGCGCAGGCGCAGGGAGGCCGTGGCTTCTGGCATCAGGAGTGGACGGTCGAGAAGGGCGATTCGATCCCGCTGGTCCACGTCCTGCCGGTCTACGTCTTCAGCCGCCCGGTCGACCTGCGCCGCTACCGCCGGCTGGTGGACGCCGTGAAAAAGGTCTACCCCATCGCGCAGATCGCCAAGGCCAAGATGGCGACGATGGAGGAGGAGTTGTGCCGCCTGCCGACCAAAAAGGCCCAGAAGGAGTATATCAAACAAATCTACCACGAGATCAAGGACGAATACACCCCCGTGCTGAAACACATGACCCGCACGCAGGGCCGCGTGCTGCTGAAACTCATCGACCGCGAAACCGAATACACCGCCTACGAGGTGTTGAAGGAGTTCCGCGGCGGTTTCGTGGCGGGATTCTGGCAGGGCGTCTCGAAAATCTTCGGCCAGAACCTCAAGTCGGAATACGACAGGGAGGGCGAGGACCGGATGATCGAGCAAATCGTGATTTATTACGAAGCCGGACTGCTCCGGTAGCGACGGACGGACCGGGTAACGGAGGGACCGGGTAACGGAGGGATCGTTCCGGAATCCCGCTCCTAAAAATTGAACGACAGCCCCACACCCAGCCCCATATAGGAGCGCGAAGGCCGAAACTCCCCGGCCCGGAAATTATCGGTCAGGTAGCAGTGATAGGTGAAGTCGCCGAAGAGGTTGAACCGCCAGATCGGGATGATCAGCCGCGCACCCGCGTCGAACGTACAGGAGAAACGCTGCCGGACGGTATAGGGCCGCCACGAAGGGTCGGTCGTCGAATAGCCTTCGGTCGTGAACGGCCCGCACATCAGCCCCGGGGTAAAGCCCGCATGGACCTCGAACCCCGAGGGCAGGATCGCAAGCAGCACGTTGAGAAACGTACTGCCCACGTCCGCCCCTCCGCCGGAATAAGCGCCGTAAGGATCTGCATAAGAGCCGTTGTAGTAATTATTCTGCACGCTCCGCTCCCGGCTCTCCCGGCGCCAGGACGAGGCGATACGTCCGGTCCGCCAGGTGAATTGCAGCGGCACGGAGAAATAGTTCTCGGCATCCTCGTCGACGAAGACGTTCAGCCCCGTTCGAAAACCGATATTGTAAAAATTATAACGGGCATAGTCGATCGAAAAGGCCTGCAATTCGGGTCCCCGCCCGTCGCCCACGTAAAGCTGCGCTCCGTAGCGCACGCCCAGTTCGTTGTCGAAGGTCTTCGGGACGGGTGGCATTTCGTGCTCGCCGGGATAGACGAGGGTTTGCGCCGGAGCGGTCCCGGCCGTGACGGCAAGCAGCAGGAAAAGAAATTTCTTCATTGCATGACGGTTAGGTTCAGTTGTAAACATAACTATTTTTCACGGCATAACAAAATTTCCACGGCGGATTGTGCTTTGTGAATTATTGATTATCTTTGCGCTCGGATAATTTCAGAAGTCATGTTTGAAAATTTAACAGATAAACTCGAACGGTCGTTCAAAATTCTCAAAGGCGAGGGGCGCATCACCGAGATCAACGTCGCGGAGACGCTCAAGGAGATCCGCCGCGCGCTGATCGACGCCGACGTCAACTACAAGGTTGCCAAGACCTTCACCGACGAAGTGAAGCAGAAAGCCCTGGGCCAGGACGTGCTCAAAGCCGTCAAGCCGGGACAGATGATGACCAAGATCGTCCGCGACGAGCTGGCCGAACTGATGGGCGGCACGGCCACGGACATCCGGCTGGAGGGCACGCCTGCGGTGATTCTGATCGCGGGTCTGCAAGGTTCGGGTAAGACGACCTTCTCGGGCAAGCTGGCTTCGCTGCTCAAGTCGAAGAAGGGCCGCCAGGTGCTGCTGGTGGCAGGCGACGTTTACCGTCCCGCAGCCATCGACCAGCTGAAAGTGCTCGGCGGACAGATCGGCGTGGAGGTCTACACCGAGGAGGGTAACAGGAATCCTGTCGAGATCGCCGAGAACGGTATCAAGTACGCCCGGCAGAAGAATTACAACGTGGTGATCGTCGACACCGCGGGCCGTCTGGCCGTGGACGAGGCGATGATGCAGGAGATCACGGCCATCAAGGCCGCCGTGAAACCTTCGGAGACGCTGTTCGTCGTCGACGCCATGACGGGTCAGGACGCCGTGAACACCGCCCGGGAGTTCAACGAACGGCTGGACTTCGACGGCGTGGTCCTCACCAAACTCGACGGCGACACCCGCGGCGGTGCGGCCATTTCGATCCGTTCGGTGGTCAACAAGCCCCTCAAGTTCATTTCGAGCGGCGAGAAGATGGACGCCTTGCAGGTGTTCCACCCCGAGCGCATGGCCGACAGAATCCTGGGCATGGGCGACGTGGTGTCGCTCGTGGAACGCGCACAGGAGCAGTTCGACGAGGAGGAGGCCCGCAAGCTCAAAAAGAAACTGGTCAAAAACCAGTTCAACTTCAACGACTTCATCTCGCAGATTCAGCAGATCAAGAAGATGGGCAACCTCAAGGACCTCGCGTCGATGCTCCCCGGCATGGGCAAGATGCTCAAGAACGTGGACATTCCGGACGATGTGTTCAAGCAGACCGAGGCGATCATCTCGTCGATGACCCCCGCCGAGCGCGAGCATCCCGAGATCATCAACGCCCGCCGGCGCGAACGCATCGCCAAAGGTTCGGGTACGACGATGGCCGACGTCAACCGCCTGATGAAGCAGTTCGACGACACGCGCAAGATGATGAAGGCCGTGGCCGGCGGCGGCATGAAGATGCCCAAGATGCCGGGCGGGATGATGCGGCGATAGTATTATATAAGGATCGGGCAGGCTCCAAGGCTTGCCTGATTTGTTTACATGCGGACGTCTCAAATAGCACATTACGCAAAATCAAAAAAATCATCACCTTCACCGAAAGAAAACGTATAAACCATGAAGAAACTCCTCTTGCTGTTGCTCTGCACGTGCATGCAGGCGGCATTTGCACAATCGGGGAAAATCGACTGGAAAGCCGATCTGGAATTTCTGACCAAGGAGCTGCCCGAAAAGCATTGCAACTTTTTTACGGCCCGCAGCAAAGGGGAGTTTGTATCGGGAATCGAGGCTATTAAAGCAGAGTCGGAACGACTGACTGATTTTCAGGTCGCCCTCAAAACGCAACAGCTGATCGCCCGCTTCGGCGACTCACACACCATGCTGCAATTCTTTCAGTTGATTGACCAGACACAGATTCTTCCGCTCGGCACATTATGGGTCAGCGACGGGCTCTACATTACGAAAACGACCCCGGAAAACAAAGAAATTTTGGGACTGCGGATTGTAGCGATCAACGACACGCCCATCGCGACGGTCATCGACAGTTTGAGCACTCTTTTCACCATCGACAACCAGGCGATCGTGAAGTCAATCGTCCCGGAAACGGTGATGAGCCTTCAAGCTCTCGAACACTTCGGATTTGCCGACTCCCGGCAAGTCAAGCTTATGCTGTCGGACGGAAAGACGCAGGTGGTAAAGCCGATACATCCCGACAATGCATTCGTAAATTTCAGACCCGACTCCCTCGCTTTCGCAACCGCCAACCGCAAAGTCCTCTTCACCAGCCGTTATTTCCCCGAAGATCGGATCTATTACATGCTTTACAACAAATGTCACAGCCGTGAGCTGGCGGCTGAACGGGGCGACGCGGAAGCTGCGCAAAAGCTGCCGTCGTTCGAGGCGTTTACCCGGGAAGCATTCGAAACGCTGAATGATAAACCGGTGGACAAACTCATTTTCGACATGCGTTACAACGGAGGCGGCAACTCATCACAGGGAACCGAATTTGTCGAACGACTCGCACAAACCCTCAAACAACACCCGCAAGTTGCGGTATATGTGGTGCTGGGACGCGATACATTCTCCTCGGCGATTCTGAACGCTATGGATTTCAAACAGCTGACCAATGCCGTTTTCGTCGGAGAAGAGACGGCCGGAAAGCCCAACCATTTCGGGGAGGTCCGCAGCTTTCAGCTTCCGAGTTCGAAGGTTTTGGTCAATTATTCAACAAAATACTTCAAACGCTCGGAAAAAGAGATCGAGACCATCGAACCCGACATGTCGATCGAGATGAGTTTCGCAGATTTCAAAAAGGGAGTCGACCCCGTTTTCGAATGGATAAAAGCTCAATAGCAAAGAATCCCTGCGGTTTGCACAGGGATTCCGTTTACTCGGCCCAGCCGTTGCAGCGGACCTTTGCAGGGTCCCACTTCTGCTTGAGAGCGGGATTTTCGGCTGGATAACCGATCGGTATCACGTTGAGCGGCACGACGCGGCGGGGAAGCCCCAGCACGTTGCGGACGGCACGCACGCGATCCTCGGAGGAATACACGCCCGTCCAGACAGCCTCCCCAGCCCGACGGCATGGGCCGCCAGCAGCAAGTTCTCCGAAGCGGCCGCCGCATCCTGTACCCACCACCCGGCATTGGTCGCACCCTGCGACTCGGTCAGCACACCGCACACCACGACAGCCATCGGAGCCGCAGCGGCACTCTGCGCATAAGGCAGCGAGTCGGCCAGTTGCCGTAGCAAGGCCTTGTTATCCACCACGATAAAGGCCCACGGCCGGCGGTTGCGAGCCGAAGGGGCCGACATCGCGGCGCGCAGCAACAGTTCGACGACACGCGCAAGATGATGAAGGCCGTGGCCGGCGGCGGCATGAAGATGCCCAAGATGCCGGGCGGAATGATGCGGCGATAGGCTACATTTTACAAGACTTCATTGCAAAAAGGCTCTCGTTTCCGAGAGCCTTTTTGCAGTCATGTGAAACCCGGTGAGGAATGCTACTTTTCGGAGAACGTCCTGCCGTTATCGTTGGTTTCATAAGATTTTCCGCTCCGGCCTTCATAATATTTTTCGCCGAACAATCCCGATTTTTCGGTCACCTCATCGCCATTGTCGAGCGAAAACCGCTTCTTTTTCGAACCTCCTCCGTCGAACAAGGCAATGATCGTCATCACGACACTCAACAGGAACAAAGCGATCGAAATGGCAATGGACAGCAAAACAAGAGCTATAAGCAGCGGGAAAATAGACGGTCCCAGAATAGCAAGCATCACACAAGTGAACAGTCCATATCCGATTTTCTGACCGGTCGTCGAGAACAAATACAAATGCCGTTTCAAATAATAGATCCAGTAGGCGACACAACACAGAAAAGGAGTCGTTGAAAGAAAAAACAGACCTATGCCCATGCCGACCGACAAATTAGGAGAGAAATTTCCGTGCTGCATGCTCATAACTACCCCCCCCAGCAGCGAGGTAATTAATGTCGCTCCGATAAATACACCCGTCACGATCAGGACATGCTTACTCAAATCGGATGTGTAATCGGGATGGTTCTTCCGGGTGAATTTTTCTTCCAGCGTGTTTATGCCCCGGTAAACATACACAAGCAAATTAAAACGTTTCATCATTCAAGGAGTTAGAGTTTTACATCGAGCAAATGTCAAAACACAAAAAACGCGGACAAACTCTGTTCATCCACATTCAAGGCCTTGGACTGCCTGCACAGAAAGATGAAAGGAATGCCCGCGCCGTAAAACAGCGCGAGCATCAACTTTAATTCCTCTCTGTGATTCAAAAGTGTCCAAGTTCTGAATGTAAGAAGAAAAGCCGATGCGCTTTTATATGTCGTGTGCCGCCGTAGCGGCATTAAAAATCAAAAGTTCTCATTTTTTCATAGGCAGTGCGATTTTAGCATATTGTAAAACAAATATAGGATAAATTCGAATAAATCCCTACCTTTGTCTGCGAATAAAGCAAAAAAAATGCACCGTTCCGGCTTCGTAAATATCATCGGCAATCCCAACGTGGGCAAATCGACGCTGATGAACGCCCTCGTGGGCGAAAAACTCTCGATCATCACCTCCAAGGCGCAGACCACACGCCACCGCATCATGGGCATCGTCTCGGGCGAGGATTTCCAGATCGTCATGGTAGACCGCATCGGCGGCGACCGGAGCGGTACGGGAGATGTCATTGCGGCAATTATCGCAGGCATGTATCTGAACGGCCACAGCCTGTACGAGTCGGTGAAAAAGGCGGCGGATTACGTATCGAAATGCATCCGCTACTGCGAAGAAAACGAAGTGCCGAGCTACTGGGGACTCTGCTTTGAAATGTTTATGAAGGACTTAACGGAGGAAGCGTAATGTATTTATATACTGTAACCGGAGCCGTCGGCGAGGAAGGGTATCTCGACCTTGCAAAGAGCGGCGATCTTACCGGAAAAAATGTCTATGTCAACATGACAAACAAATGCCCGTGCAGCTGTGTGTTCTGTCTGCGCCAGACGAAACAGCAGCAGGAGGGAAATACACTGTGGTTAAAAGAGGGCGAGCCATCCGTTGAGACGATGCTGGAGCTGTTCGCACAGTACGATCTGAACGTGATCAATGAACTGGTCTTCTGCGGCTTCGGAGAACCGCTTGAGCGGCTTGAGGATGTCTGTCGGGTGATCGATTCCTTAAAAGAAACGTATCCGAACCTGAAAGTGCGTCTGAATACGATCGGTCTTGCCAACCTGATCTATGGAAGAGATGTCACCCCGGAATTAAAGGGAAGATTCGATACCGTCTCGATTTCCTTAAACGCGCCGGATGAAAAGGAATTTCTGGAGCTCACGCGGTCGAAATTCGGCATCCAGTCGTACGAGGCGATCAAGGAGTTTGCGGTTCTTTCCGAACAGTATGTGCCGAATGTTGTGATGACGGTTGTCGAGAAAGTCATGCCAGAGGAGAAAATTCAGAAGTGCCAGGAGATCTGCGATACCTTAGGAGTTGCTTTACGTGTCCGCCCGTTTGAAAATTGAGAGACCCGCAATCTTTCGCTTGTATTTGAACGATATAACGCCTATAATGGGAAGGAAAAACAAATGAGAGGGAGAGACGTATGAACGAGTCTAATGGAGTCCTCCGCGATGCGAGAAAGCTCGGCATTCCTAAAATGCTGATTCTCGGATTGCAGCACATGTTTGCCATGTTCGGTGCAACCATTCTGGTGCCGATTCTGGTAAACAGCTACTTTGTAGACGCATGCGGCGAGGGGCCGTCCCGCGGTCTTACCGTATCCGTCACACTGTTCTGCGCCGGCTTTGGAACCCTGCTGTTCCATCTGTGCGCGAAATTTAAAGTACCGGCATTTCTTGGTTCTTCGTTTGCATTCTTAAGCGGTTTCGCCGCTGTTGCAAACCTGAATACCGGAAAATATGCCAGCATGAGTGTCAACGACAAGGCAGCCTATGCCTGCGGAGGTATTGTGGTAGCAGGTCTTCTGTACCTGATTTTTGCCCTGATCATCCGCATGGTCGGCGTCAAACGCGTGATGCGCTACCTGCCGCCGGTTGTCACAGGTCCGGTTATCATCTGTATTGGCCTCAGCCTTGCTGGTTCCGCCATTAATAATGCTTCGACGAACTGGTTCCTGGCACTGGTTGCGCTGGCAGTCATCATCATTTTCAACATCTGGGGAAAAGGAATGTTCAAAATCATTCCGATTCTGATGGGCGTTGTGATCTCCTATGCAGCGGCAACAGTCTTCCAGATGATGGGAATGACAAACCCGGACGGAAGTGCGATCCTGAATTTCTCAGAGGTAGCGACGGCTTCCTGGGTCGGACTTCCTCCGTTCCAGCTGTGCAAATTTGACCCGACGGCGGTCATGGTAATGGCGCCGATCGCGCTTGCGACGATGATGGAACATATCGGCGATATGTCGGCGATCTCCGCGACGGTCGGAGAAAATTTCCTTGCGGATCCGGGACTGCACCGGACGCTGGTCGGCGATGGTATCGCAACATCTCTGTCGGCACTCGTTGGCGGTCCTGCCAATACGACTTACGGTGAAAATACGGGCGTTCTGGAATTAAGCCGTGTTCATGACCCGCGTGTCATCCGGATTGCAGCTGTCTTTGCTGTGATTCTGAGCTTTATTCCGAAGATGGCAGACGTCATCGGTTCGATGCCGTCTGCTATCATCGGCGGCGTTAGTTTCATGCTATACGGTATGATCTCCGCGATCGGTGTCCGCAACGTGGTCGAAAACCAGGTGGATTTAACCAAATCCCGGAATCTGGTAATCGCTGCGGTGATTCTGGTCTGCGGGCTGGGATTCTCCGACGGTCTGACCTTTGAGGCGGCAGGAACTTCGGTTACTCTGACAGGTCTTGCGATCGCAGCGATTGCGGGCGTTCTGCTCAACGTGATTCTTCCGGGTAATGATTACCAGTTCGGCAAGAATTTACAGGGCGACATCAACCGCGGTGTGGCGATCAATCCGAATCCGAAGAAACGGCAGGAATAAAAAATATAAAAATTTTCAGTCCTAAAATTGGGACGAACCATTTCAGATGTATAATCCGCCTGCATTTCCACATACTACCCATAAGACACACGATATGGCAAACGTGGTATGCAGGAGGAAGAATCATGAAAGCTACAGGAATTGTGAGAAGAATCGATGATCTGGGTCGCGTTGTCATCCCGAAAGAGATACGCCGGACGCTGCGCCTTCGGGAAGGGACGCCGCTTGAGATATTCACGGACCGCGAGGGCGAGATTATATTGAAAAAATATTCACCGATGGTGGAGCTGGCGGCATTTGCCGTGCAGTACGCGGAGGCGATGGCGCAGTCCACGGGGCTGATGGTCTGCATCGCGGACCGGGATCAGATCATCGCGGTATCCGGGGGACCAAAGAAGGAATATTACCAGAAGACGATTAGCCGGGCGCTGGAGCTGGCAGTCTCCGAACGTCAGAATATCTGTGCGGCGCGGGGAGAAAAAGCATTTATCCCGATTACCTCGGATGAGGTGGAGGAGAGCAGCGCCGAGGTGATTGTGCCGATTTTGAGCGAGGGAGATGCGATCGGGGCGGTGATTCTCCTCAGCCGGGAGGCAAAGCAGGCGCTTGGAGGGGCGGAGATGAAGCTGGCAGCGACGGCAGCCGGATTCCTGGGACGTCAGATGGAAGGATAAAAAAGATAAATGAGATAAATCTGCCTGGAAACAGGCGGTGAGAGAAAAAAGACGGGATCGATGGAAAACGTAAAGAGAGATAAAACTCCTGGGCGGTTGTCCATCGATCCTGTTTTTGATAGTCCTGTATTTGATAAAAACTGGTATTCGATATAACAGATATATCGAAAAACAGACGAAAGCGCAGGGGAGTTCACAGATACTCCATGGTTTTTCACAGAAAAAACACAGCAAGGCGCACGACAAACGCATGAGTAAATAAATTGTGAACACGCCCCCTTTTTTGTTAAAATTAAGAAAGAGAGGTTATATAGTGAAATTTCGAGATATTTCATAAAAGAGCTGTCTGATGACGAGAAAGTCGGACAGCTCTTCTTTATGCCTCAATGCGTTTATGTGTGCAGTGGAAAGGGTTCCGCTGTTATTTTTTTGCTTTGACACGGTCTCCGCGCTCTGGAAGCAGAAAGATACAGATTAAAGAACTGATAAACAGCATGCTTGGATAGAACAGAAGCGGCATGACCTCAAAGGCAGACAGTTCATAGCCCAGCTCATGAACCGCCGATAATGCTACCAGCATCTGAGCACCGTAAGGCAGGATTCCCTGGGAGATACAGGAAAAGGTATCCAGAAGGGAGGCTGTCTTTCTGGCACTGATGCCATAATCTTCAGAAATTTCCTTTGCAATAGGGTTGGCCATAACGATAGCTACTGTGTTATTGGCAGTTGCGATATCCAGCAGGGTAACTAAAAGGCCGACACCAAACTGACCACCGCGTTTTCCACGGAAAATGCGATGAATAACGTTAAGAAGAACGTCGAAGCCACCGTTTTCACGGATCAGTGCACACATAGCTGCAACTAAGATGGCAACCATACTGGTCTCAAACATGCCGGAAGTGCCGGAACCCATGTTGGTAAGCATTTCCCAGGGAGTAGTCTGGCCGGAGCCCAGCATAATGATGGCACCGGATACGATTCCGACTAACAGAACGACAAATACCTGAATACCGGCAATGCCGCCTGCTAATACCAGAAGATAGGGGATCAGCTGAATCAGGTTGTATGGTTTTATGATGGCAGCTCCCGGATCCTGATGGAAGGAAACGACCAGGATAAGTGCCAGGGAAGCGATGGCAGCCGGAAGTGCGATGCCGAAGTTCTCACGGAATTTATCCTTCATAGCACATCCCTGACCGTTGCAGGCTGCGATGGTTGTATCGGAGATGAAAGAGAGATTATCTCCAAACATGGCACCGCCGATGACAGATGCGACGCAAAGGGCCAGAGAGAAACCAGAGGTCTCAGATACGGCAGTGGCAATCGGAACGATCAGGGTGATGGTTCCAACGGAGGTTCCCATGGAGGTAGAGACAAAGCACGCTACCACAAAGAGAACAGCAACGGAAAAACGGGCCGGGATAAGAGACAGCATCAGATAAGCAACGCTTTCAGCACTGCTTCGTCCTACGACACCGACAAAGGTTCCGGCTGTCAGGAAGATGAGAAGCATGGTGATGATGTTCTTATCTCCGATGCCTTGCCCCATCAGCTCCAGTTTCCGGTCAAAGGAAAGAGAACGGTTCTGGAAACAGGCCGTCAGGATCGCAAGCATAAATGCGACAACAATCGGAATGTTGTAAAAGCCCATCGGGATCTTCATGATATATTCTGACCAGATTCCTAGCCCCAGATAAAAGATCAGAAATACAGCGATAGGCAGAAGGGAAGATAGTTTTTGCTTTTTCATAATAATTTTCAGCCTTTCTATATGTTTGCCGTAATAGGCCGGATATACATTATTTGATCTTACCATAAGAATGGGATTCAGGCAAGTAAAGAAGACAGTGTAACTGTAACGAAAAGGTTGACGAAAGCCTGTAAAAACGATATTCTGAAAGATGGAGAAAAGCATGCAAAAAAGATAGAAAACATGATCGGAAATGTGATAAAAGCACAAGGGATTTCACAGATACTACACGGGTTTTCACCAAAAAATCACAGTGTGAAGTGCTTGCGTGTGCTTCACACTATGATTTTGGCGATGCTTCGCATTTAAAATCGGAATAATCTGCTGCCTAAACGGCATCGTACGGAATTTTCAGTTTAGAAAATTCCTATTTGCGAGTCGTAACGATTGTCGGTTCGGAATGTGAGGAAAAGTGCAAAAAACCTTGACAAAGCAAGGAGAAATGTATATAAATGTAAAGTAAGATTTGCGGGCATGTACGAAGAAAACTAAGAGGATTCATGTGCAAAGATATAAGCTAGGAGGAATATACGATGAACAAGACAGAATTAATCGCAGTTGTAGCTGAGAAAGCAGAGCTTTCCAAGAAAGACGCAGAGAAGGCAATCAAGGCTTTCACAGATGCAGTATCCGAGGAACTGGTTAAGGGCGGAAAGATTCAGCTGGTTGGCTTTGGTACTTTTGAGGTAGCTGAGAGAGCAGCTAGAGAGGGAAGAAACCCGAAGACCGGCGAGACCATGCCGATCGCAGCTTCCAAGACTCCGAAGTTCAAAGCTGGTAAAGCATTAAAGGATATGGTAAACGCATAATTATCTCAGACATATATGTGTGACAGACAGCCCTTCGTGATAAAATATCATGGAGGGCTTTAGTATTATAGGAGCGAAGGGATTCCGCCAGGATGAAAGTGCCCTGCAAGGGGCTATGGAAAGGAAAAATATGAGGCTAGATAAGTATTTGAAAGTGTCCCGCATCATCAAGAGAAGAACCGTAGCCAATGAAGCGTGTGACAGCGGACGAGTGATGCTGAATGATAAAGTGGCAAGAGCCAGCGCGGAGGTCAAGGTTGGGGATGTGATTGAAATTGCTTTCGGCAATAAATCGGTGAAGGTCCGCGTTACAAGCGTACAGGAGACCATCCGCAAGGAAGATGCCAAAGAAATGTTTGAATACCTGTAAAAATCCAAGAGACGTCAGTAAAAGGCGCGGAGGACGAAATGCCAAGAAATATAGAGCGGGATGAAAAAGAGGCGATGCGCCGGAAAGAACAGCTGATGGAAGCTGGATTCAGGCTGTTTTCGCAATATGGGATCGAGAATGTCAGCTTACAAAGAGTGGCGGACGCTGCGGAAGTGGGCGTTGCGACCCTATATAACTATTATCAGACGAAGGTCAAGCTTGTGATAGCGATCAGCGGAAAAATCTGGGGCGATCTCTGGAAGGAGATTCTGGAAGAAAAGGGACCGGAGATATTTGAATCATTCACGGCGTATCAGTACATTGAGTTTTATACGGACCAGATCATCCGGATTTACCGGGAACGCCCGGAAATACTCCGGTTCAGTAATAACTATAAAAACTTTATCTCCCGGGAGAAAGTCAAGGGGGAAGCGTTGGCTGAACATCTGGATGTTTTGAAGCCGGCAGGAGCGCTGTATCATAAGTTCTATGAGCAGGCGAGGAGCGATAAAAGCATCCGGACCGATATCCCGGAGCAGCAGTTATTTACAAGCGTTGCGATTGCGATGCTGGCGGTGGCTGAGCGCTATGCACAGGGAATTGTGTGGGCGGACGATCACAAGGAAGACCACACGCAGGAACTGGAATTTTTAAAAGGAATGCTCCTGACATGGTGCAGAACCCCGGAGAACCTGGGAAAACAATGATATAAAGAACGGAAATAAAAAAAGAAGTCAAGAGAATGAGGTGCCCCCTCAAAGTTAGACTTTTACGAGACGACTTCGGTCGTCTCGTTTTTCTTTATGCGCTTAAAAGAACAGATTCTGTCTTGAATTTGTGAGAGTTGATTATTATAATATAAATATAGTGACGACTCATTTGTGTATACACACTTTATGACGGATAATCAACATTTCGAGAATGAGAGGAAAAAGCGTATGAGAAGGAGAAAAAGAAGAATCCTGGCAGCAGGAATGGTGGTAGTGATAACGTGCAGTTCATATGGCTCTGTGCCTAGAGTTTATGCGAACACGAATTTTTATCAGATCCGGGAGATCGAGAGTTTATCGGAACAGGTTCTGTATCAGAAAGTTCCCTATGGCACCCGGTATCAGGATCTGGAGATGCCGGACAGCATAGACGTTTTTGTCAGCGGGGGGGGGCAAAATGAAGATGTGCCTGACGCAGGGAACGATGAGAATGTAGCTGCGTTTGCCAACCGCACAGATGATGATGCCGTGCTGGAAAAGACGGACAGTGAAGAGAATGGAGAAAAAGAAGATACCGAAGGAAAAGATGCTGGAGAGGATAGCAAAGACAAAAGCGAAGGTGGAGAGGGCTTAGAGAAAGCGGAATCCGGTTCAGGTGAACAGGGAGATTCTGGGAAAGATGGAAATTCGGCGGAAAATGGGGACTCTCAGGATGAAAATGCAAATCCGGGGAACGGTGAATCCGATGAGAAAGACGATTCCGGTAAGACAGATTCCGGTTCTTCGGGTGGAAATGCCGATTTGAATGAAGATGCCGATTCTTCGAATGGAAAAACGGATGAATCGAAGGAAGATGTCAAGACGGATGAGAAGACCGAGGAAGAGATTGACGAAAAGGAAGGTTTCTGGCGAAAAGTAAAGGTGCGCTGGGTTCTGGATGCAGAAGAGAGCCAGGCATCCCGTTATGATGGGGAAAATCCGGGCATCTACCTGTTCCGTGCAGAGCTGAAAAGCAGCAATTATGAGGTAGATGAGGACGAACTTCCGGTGATCCAGATCACGGTCCTGGAAGAAGAGCAGGCGAAAACGACGCTGGAATTTGCACCGTTGGAAGAATCGATCGCCGATCAGATTCTCCCGCTTGGAAGCAAAGAATCCGATATCCGGTTCCCGGAGACTCTCACCGTGCGTGAGACGACAGGAGAAGAAACCACCGAGCGGACTTTGCCGGGTATCACGTGGAAACTGGATGCGGAAAACAGCGACTATTCCGAATTTCAGGGCGGACTGGCGCCGGAGGACTATTTTGACCGCTTCGATGAGGACGGCGAACCAGAAGAAACCGAAGAAAAGACCTGGGAAGGCTACGATAAAGCCAACGAAGAATACAATGGGGCGCTCTATACCTATGTTCCGGTGATTCCGGAAAGTGAAGAGATACCGGAAGACACTGATTTGCCGGAGATCCATGTGCAGGTGGGAGACGCGGGGATTGCGCTGTATGCGGATGAAGGAATCACGGGAAGCGGTACATTGGAAGATCCGTATGTGATTACGACGGCAGATCAGTGGTCTATCGTCATGGGTAAAGGAAATAAAAATCAGTATAATGGAAGTGGTCAGTACAATTCTAATGTAAATAAATATATTAAATTGGGGAATAATATTGATCTTAGCGAAGTTGACCCGTGGGAGGAAAGAACATTAACAACTTGCTTAGACGGTGATGGCTATACTTTGAGTGAAATTTCACAGCCGTTGTTTAGCAGTGTGAAAGGAACGGTAAAAAATTTAGTTTTATCGAATGTGAAAATTAAAGAGGCGAAAAATTTCAAACATGTAGGCGCGATTGCTAGAACGACAGCAGGTACAGCCATCATTGAAAATTGTTATGTTGAAGGTGCCAAGGACAATGGCGATGATGATGCGGGGATTCTTAATACAGGAAACTACGCAGCGGGTGGACTAATTGGACAGGTTCCTTCAAGTAGCACGTTGACGGTAAAGAATTGTGTTGTTAATGCGGATGTTAAGAGTACAGGCTCAGATTCTCAAAATTCATTGGCTGGTGGTTTGGTTGGATTGGTTTCAGCAAAAAATATATTAAACATTGAAAATTGCATGGCAATGGGAAGTGTTTCAACAGAGTGTAATAGTGGCTGCGGTGGCTTAGTTGGCGGAAGAAATGTAAATGTTATAATCGAAAAAAGTGTAGCATTACAGAAAACAGTTTCCACAAAAAAACTTAGTAGTTATGTAGATAGAATTTTTGGCTATAGTGGAGATTCAACCGTTTATGTATCAGGAAATCAAAATTATGCTTATCAAAATATGGCAGGCGGATATAATGGAAATTTTGCTAACAAACATACAGAGCACCATGGCGAAGGTGTCACGAAAGCAGAACTTTTAACAACCAATTTCTGGGAAAACAAGATCGGCTGGGGAAATGACTCAAATTCAAGCTGGAAAATTGAAGCAGATCAGTTCCCTTCGCTGGAAACAACAAATGGTGATGTGATATTTTCAGGTGATGATTTACCAGATTACCTCCAGGCAACCAATATGGTAACAGGAACTGTAAGCTCTGGAGAAACAGGACTTGATGGTGCGGAGATTATCTTTAAGAAGGGGAATAGTGAAAAAAGTACCACAACCAATGCAGATGGTGATTTTGAGATTGAACTCGCAAACGGAATTTATACGGTAACAATCAAAAAGACCGGATATCTGACGTGGACAGATAGTGTTACAATTCCAGGAAACCTTGATTTCACCTTGGAAGCCAACCCGGTTTCCATGCCTGCGAGACAAACTGTGACAGGAACTTTCCAGACAACCGATGCGGAAAGTGCCACAGCAGAAGGGGAAATTAAACTTATATATGCAGGAACAGATAGTTTGCAGCCGAAAGATTTTACCCTTTCATCCGAGGAAGATGGAATGGAGTATGGCGAAGTTACAATTTCTGGAGTGGAAAAAACAGAAAATGGATGGGGGATAAAGATTCGATTTGCTAAATCGCTGGCTCTTGGCAGTATAAATGAAAAACAGCTTTATGTCTATTACAAGGGAAGTTTGATCGGCTCAATCAAGCTGAAAAAAAAGGTAAACCTTGTTCAGCTTGTAGCGCCTAAGGGTGTCAAATGGGATGAGACAGTAAAAGGAAAGGCCGTTTGGAGTGCGGTTGAGAATGCATCAGGCTATAAAGTACAGCTTTATAAGAATGATTCAGAACAAGGCAGTGAGGTGGCGCTTGGGATAGGCGCAACCAGCTACGATTTTACTTCCCAGATAGCGGAAAGCGGAACCTATACGTTTAAAGTTTGGGCGACCGGTGATTCCGTCTATGGGGATAGTGAAAAAGAGACAAGTGGAGCCTATGTATTTTCCGAGCAGACCTTAGAGGATGTCAAAACAGCGGCACAGGAAGCGCTGCAGGCGATGACAGCGACAAATAAGACGACAGCAGAGGAAATTTTGCAGACTGTAAACGATGTTATTACAAATAAAAAAATTCGGGCGAGATGGTCCGATGAAAAAGGTTTTAAGCTAGCACTGGCAACAGACGGAACAGAACCGGGACAAAACGGAAGTATCACAGGAACGATTGTTTTGAGTTATACCTCTGAGGACGCGTCAACAAAAATAGAAACAATCGAAATAAATCTTCCAATCGCGGCGAAGTATGCAATTACCTTTACGTCTGGACGTAAGGATTCACAGGGAGAGGCGCCGACACTGGAAAATGCCGCAGCCGGAACCGTGATTACGCTTCCGGAGAATACCTTTAAGGTATACGGCATGAATTTTAAAGGCTGGAGTGACGGAACTAATACATATGCCAGTGGTGCAGGTTATACAATGCCGGAAAGAAATGTGGCATTTGAGGCGGTATGGGTGCAGGATCAGTGGGATGGAATAACAGCTGTGGAACCGACCAAAGACGAACATGGTTATTATCAAATTAGTACAGGGGCAGAGCTTGCGTATTTCAGAGATACGAACATTTCAAACTGGAAAGCGAAACTGATGTGCGATATTGATATGGGCGGTCACGACTTTGCTTCGATTCGTAATGCCGGAGCTGAATTTGATGGATGCGGACATACGATTCGAGGCTTGAATGTGGTCGGTAATGTTTATGTGGGATTGTTTCAAGCAATTTCTTCGAATTGTGAAATTAAGAATCTGACCATAGAAAATGCGGAGATTAAAGCTTCCCGCGATGAGGCGAGAGTTGGCATCCTGGTGGGTGATGTACATGATTCTCTGACAGTAGAAAATTGTTACGTCAGTGGAACAATCGAAACTACAGATGGAACGAATAAGATTGAATCGGCAGGTGGTTTGATTGGAAACGTAATGGAGAATTATTCGGTAAAGATTCAGTCCTGCTATGCAGATGCTAAAATCAAAAGAACCACCGACAGGGGGTTTGCGGGTGGTTTGGTCGGCTGGACCGGTGGAACTACAACCATTGACAACAGCTATGCAGTTGTGGATATGGACGTTGATAAGGGATTTTATATCGGCGGACTGGTAGGAAGCGGCAACGTAACGATCTCCCACAGCTACGCGGCAGGCGAAGCGCTGACAAAAAATTCCACTGGCGCAGCCGTGGCGGGCATTTCCGACAACGGTTCGATTTCCTCCTGTGTCAGCATTTTCCCGGAGATGCGATCGCTCAACCGGATTGGCGGAACGTCAGGAAAGTATACGAATAACTACGGCTTTGCCGGAACAGTTGCGAGAAAATTAGATGGGACGATTTTGACCCCAGATCCGAATACGATGGGGGCAGACAAGCTATATGGAGCGGACGTAACAGAGGCAGAACTGAAAAATTCAGAATTTTATGAAAAACTGGGCTGGGATTTTGATTCTACCTGGACGATGGATTCAACCGGCGAGTATGCTTTCCCGATTCTGAAAAACCAGACTTTACGTCCGGATCTGACGCTGGATCTGACACCTTCGGTTACCGGAATTACGCTGGATAAGACCGATGAGACGATTTATCCGAGAGGAAGCGTCCAGCTCACTGCGACCGTCGATGTGGCAAACAGAGCGTCCAGAGATGTGACGTGGAAAAGCAGTGATCCGGCGGCAGTCAAGGTAGAGGACGGCTTGGTAACCGCTGCGGCTGCGGCAAATGGAATTTATACGATCACAGCCACCAGCGTGGCGGATCCTTCCAAGCAGGCAGTATGCCAGCTGACAGTTGATACGGCGGAGCACATGGTTACAGTAGGACGGGAGAAGAAGAATACCAACTCTCCGAATGCAGTCGTGAAAGCCTATGCATCTCTGGAAGATGCAATAAATGGAATAAATCCGATTTCTACGACAGGTAGTGAAACTGGTACATTTACATTTTCACGGAAAGCCGGAGAAAAAGTTTACCTTGCATTTACGGGTCTGGATTCGGGAGATGTCGTACACCAGGTGACAATTACCGATGGGAATGATTCACAGGTGGATGCGGCAATCTGCAATCTGGAGAATCCGACGGTGTATTGCTTTACGATGCCGTGTTCAAATGCCTCCGTACAGGTTTCCTATGCGGAAAATATGAACGCGTACCAGTATACCTGGTTCGTAGGGCAGGAATGGGGTACCTGGGGAACAACGGCAACCTTTGAAACCAGGGAGTGGAGTGGAGGCGACCATATTGGTTCTCTGAAAGTAACAAAGATTATCAATGGCAAGCTGTTTAAAAAATTTAATATAAAGTCAATGTCGCTCTATAAGAAAGATTCAGTTACACCGAACAAGGTAAATAGTAAAGCAGATCTTAAAAACAACGGCGATTATTACATCGAAAAAAATAATACAACCGGTCTCCCGACTCTCTATGTATACCTAGAGGGACCGGGTATGGTAGTTGTGGATATCGAGGTTCAGGATGATCTGAATGCAGTATTTTCAATTACGCAGAAGCCGGGAAGCAGTTCTTATTATACGCTGGACAAGCCTACGGCAAAAGCCGGGGAGCTGGTAACGGCGACCTTGACAGATGCAGGTGTTGAGCGGATGAAGGGGATGCAGAACAAGAATGCATGCCTTACATACAGCGGTGGTTTCCTTGTAGTTATTTACCCGCCGAAATTTACCGAATCAGGCGGCAAATGGACCGCTTCCTTTAAGATGCCGGCGCAGGATGTTGAGACACATGTGTATTTTGGGGACAAAGATAAGGTTACACTGAATGGTACGGATAAAGAGGTTGATTACGATGGCACGCCGAAGTCTGTTGGGGATGAAATTCGGGCAACGATAGGTGGACAGGATCTTTCGGAACAGTTTCTGGGTCAGTATGAGGTGTACTATAAAGGTGTGAACGGAACCGTTTATTCCAGCACGACACCGCCGACCAATGCGGGAACGTATTCCTGTAAGATTAAGATCCCGGACAGCAACGTAAGTTATATGAGTGATCCGATTACGGTGCAACTGACGATCAAGAAGATAGCAACGAAGACCCCGAAAGCACCGCAGGCAGCAGCGTGGACAGACACCAGCGTGACCCTGAAAGCAACGTCTGCATTTGTGGATGGAACCGCGATTCCGGCGGGATACGAACTGGAATACTGCGTGGATCAGGGAGAATGGCAGGATTCACCGCTATTTACCGGGCTGACACCGGAAACGACTTACAATTTCTATGTGAGACTCAAAGAAGGTGTCAATACGACGGCATCCGCAGCCAGCGAGGCGGTCGCGGTCCAGACAAAGAAAGCATCGTCTGACCCGTCCGATCCGACGAAACCGGATCCATCGAATCCGACCCCGTCCACCCCAGGCAATCCGCAGGGAACGGCCACTTCCGGCCGCGACAGAAGTACCAGCACATGGGTAAAAGAGAGTGCCGGATGGCGCTACCGCCTGTCAAATGGCACGTATCTGTCCGGAAGCCTAGTTCTGGATCCGGCGACCGGCAGGCAGGTTGAACAGGTTGTGTGGAAACAGCTCCGGGGCGCATGGTGGGCATTTGGAGCCGACGGATATATCCGGACGGGCTGGGTCTATGATTACAGCGCAGGCAAATGGTACTATGTGGATGAAAACACAGGCATGCGGACGGGCTGGTATCTGGATCCGCAGGACGGCAGATGGTATTATCTGGATCCGGTAACGGGAGAGATGCTGACGGAGTGGCAGCTGATTCCGGATTTAGGCTATGTATACTTAAATCCGTATGCACCGCAGCCGACCTGGGCGTATGATGAAGCATTAAAAACCTGGGTTTACATGGAGGGCGCAGGGCGTCCATACGGCTCCCTTTATATGGCTGAGTGGACACCGGACGGCTATTATGTAAATGCAGACGGTGTCTGGGAACCGGCCAGATAATCATTCATAAACCTGAAAACCTCCCAATATATTTAACAATAGGCAGCTATAGGCTATAAGTTAGATAAATTGGGAGGTTTTTTGCATGGAAGAAAAATTGGATGCCAGACCTCACAAGCTGGAGCTTCTGAACCGGGAAAAGGGGAGTGTGACGGGGATCCAGGATGTGGTGTCATTTGATGAGAACCAGATGATTCTCGATACAAACATGGGGCTTCTGACGGTGCGTGGGAAGGCGCTGCATGTGAGCCGTCTGACGTTGGAAAAGGGCGAAGTGGATATTGAGGGCGAGTTTGAAAGCTTTTCGTATTCCTGCAACGAGTCCCACCGGAAATCGCAGGAGTCGTTCTTTGGACGGCTGTTCCGTTAGGTGGTGGCGGATGAACGGGACGGTGAGAGGGGAAATATGGCTGCTTGGCGGCAGTGTGTGTACGGGAATCGCGCTGATGATGATGTATGACGGGCTTAGGATCTTCCGGTGGCTGGTACGGCACGGCTCATTTTGGACAGGCATGGAGGATGCGGCGTATTGGCTTTTTGCCAGCTTTGCGACGTTCCGGCTTTTGTTCGGGCAGAATGACGGAGTCTTGCGCGGCTATGCGGTGGCGGGCGTGCTCGGCGGCATGGTGTTTTATGACCGGACGGGCAGCCGTCTTTTGTTTGCGGTATTGAAAAAATGCAGCGGATGGATTAAAATGAAAAGAAGAGGCAAAAAAAGCCAGAAGACCGGAAAGAAACGTACAACAAGGGGACAGGCAGAAAACATGGAAAGGAAGTGAGATGAGAATGCGTAGACAGATGTCGGAAGGCAGACCGGGTGGAAATGTGCGGAAAAAGAAAAAGGATAATTTAAACAACCGGATGGCGCTTGTGGGCGTTACGATGGTAGTGCTGAGTCTGGCGGTTGCCGTGCACATCAAGGGCATCGATCTCAAGGAAAAGGATAGGAGTTATTCAATTCGTGAGGAAAATCTGGAGGCGCAGGTTGCGAAAGAAGAAGAACGTGCCAAACAGCTTGAGGAATACCGCGTATACGTGCAGACCAAGCAGTATATCGAGAAGGTAGCGAAGGAGAAGCTGGGGCTTGTAAACCGCAATGAGATCCTGCTCAAGCCGTCGAATCCGAATTAGACTTGCAGCACATCATAGAATGCCTGGAGTATGGCACACGGGGGAGCAGTGTTCATAGATAGGTCGGAAAATGTCGAAGTTTTCCCTGGTTTTGCTCTGTCCGTTTGACAAATATTTCTCTCCAGCCTGTATATAATGGCGTTATACAGGTTAGGAGGGATTTTTTGTGCTTAAACGGAGAACTTTACATAGAGATATGGCTGATGTCAACGTCTACACGGCAAGACGTTTAAAGAGCATGGCACTGTCGCTGGGCGGTCTGGCGCAGGCGTTTGCGGATGAGATCGGCGGGCAGGGGCATCTGACGAAGGAGGACGGGCTGGCGGCAATGCAGACGGCGGCGTCGGCGGTATGCGGCGATTGTACACGGTGCAACCTGTATTATGGCAGCCGCCGGGACGACAGTTATTATCTCTATTATCTGCTTCGGACGTTCGAGCAGAAAGGGAAAATCGACCTGGAGGACATGCCTCGCCTGTTTCATGAGATCTGTTCCCAGAGAGAGGCGTATTTGCGGGAATTGAACCGGAGTCTCGGGCGGGCGACGATGAATCTGGGGTGGAAAAACCGTTTTCTGGAAAGCCGGGACGCGGTAATCGTCCAGTTCCGGGAGCTGGCGGCGATTCTGGAGGAATTTTCCAACCAGATGGAACAGGCGGCGGATGTGACGGCATCCTGGGAGGAGGTGCTTTCAGGGATACTCCGCAGAAACCATCTGCGTGTGGACAACATGCTGGTGCTTCAATATGAAAATCAGCAGAAGGAGGCGTTTCTCACACTGCGCAGCGTCAACGGGCGATGCATGACGGCGCGGGATGTGGCGGAACTTCTGGGACGCGCGATCGCCGGAAGCCACTGGAGTGTGGCGAAAGACAGCAAAAGCCTGATCACCCGCAATGCGGCGACCTTCCGTTTTGTGGAAGAAGGTAAATACCGGATGGTGTACGGCATGGCGTGCAGCCCCAGGGAGGGAGAACCGATTTCAGGCGACACGTGCACGGTGCAGACCGGGCTTCCGGGGCAGGTGATTATGAGCCTGTCGGACGGCATGGGAAGCGGCAGAAGCGCCAGCGAGGACAGCGAGAAGGTCATTGAGCTGACCCAGCGCCTGCTGGAGACGGGATTTTCGGCGCGATCGGCGCTCAAATTGGTAAATACGGTGCTTCTGCTGGCGGGTACGGAGCAGAATCCGGCAACAATCGATCTATGTTGTATCGATCTGGGGACAGGTGTGCTGGAAGCGATGAAGCTGGGCGCGGTGCCGACCTTTATTCTGGGGCGTGAGGGTGTTGAGTTTCTGGAAGCAGGCGGGCTGCCGATGGGAATCGTACAGAACGCGGAGCCGGTTCTGATGTCGCGGAAAATGTGGGACGGCGAAAAAATCATTATGATAAGCGACGGTATTCTCGAAGCGATGCCGGGGGAACACAAGGAAGAGACGTTCATGGAATTTGTATCAAACCTTTCCGGCGGCAACCCGCAGGAACTGGCAGAACAGATCCTGGCGTTTGCGTCCGGGCTTTCGGACGGGGGTGTGGTGGATGACTGCACAGTGTTGGTCGGGACGGTGCTGGAACGTGGGTAGTTACTGTTTACGGGTAGGCACTTTTGGAACCGAAAGTGCCGTAAGAAAACGTGGTGGCAGCAGGAATTTGCCGTATTTAAATGCGAAGCCACGGCAAATTCCGTTACTGGGCACGTATGCGTGAACAGTAACGTAGAATCTGGCAGGTTGAGAAATAAGGAGAGATCCGTTATACTGTGAAGGTACTGAACAGTTACGAGTGGATTTATTTTTAAGAGGGATAAAAAGAAATATAAAAGAATGCAGAAACAAACAGAAATTTATATGAAACAAAATCATATGGTTGAGCTGGGGGATGGCGTTCTGGTCGGTTTATCCGGGGGAGCGGATTCCGTCGGTCTTTTGCTGGTGCTCTGGAAGCTGCGGGAGACGTTTCAGATTTCCCTGCGGGCGCTCCATGTCCATCACGGGCTGCGCGGCGCGGAGGCGGATCGGGACGCGGCATTTTCACGGATGCTGTGTGAACGGCTGGAAATTCCTTTTTATGAGTTCCGCATCGATGCGGCAAAAGAGGCGCTTGACCGGAAATGTTCCATCGAGGAGGCGGGACGGCAGGCGCGGTACCGCCTGTATGAGGAGACGGCGCTTGCGTGGGAGAAAGAGATGTGTCCGGATTTGACATCGGAGAATGCGGGGGAAAAAGAGGCGGCAGCCGCCCGGGTTCACATCGCCACCGCCCACCATGCGGATGATAATGCGGAAACGGTTCTTTTTAACCTGTTCCGCGGAAGCGGTCTGACCGGGCTTTCCGGCATTGCTCCGGTGCGGGGGCGCATCATCCGTCCTCTTCTCTGGGCGCAGCGGAGTGAGATTCAGGCATGGCTGCGGCAGCAGGGACAGGACTGGGTCGAGGACTCGACGAACCGGGAGAGTGAATACAGCCGCAACTGGCTTCGGAATGAACTGCTTCCGGCGGTAGAAGAGCGCCTGAATGTACAGGCAGTCCGTCATATCGACCAGGCGGGCAGACGCATCCGGCAGGCAGATGCCTATCTGGAAGAGGTGGCAGAGGAATGGCTTCAAAAGCATGCACCGGACGGAAAGGCGGATGCAGGAGCGCTGGCAGAACAGGCGGAGATTGTGCAGGGCTATATTGTGCGGCGGTTGTTTTTAAAGAGCAAAATGCCGCTCCGGGACGTGACGGAGACGCATGTGCAGGCGGTGCGGGAACTTCTGCATCAGGGAACCGGAAAGAGTATTTCGCTGCCGCATGGGTTCCGGGCGGTGAATGTATATGGATTTCTTGAAGTGCGCCCGCTTAGTCATCCAGGGGAAAGAAAAGAGGTTTTGCTTCCGGGCAGCCAGGATGAGAATCTTTTGCAGATGCATATTTTCCCCTGTGAAAATGGGGATGAATTTCCGAAAAACCAGTATACGAAATGGTTTGACTATGATAAAATAAAAGGTACCTTATCGCTGAGACACCGGCAGCCGGGGGACTACCTGACACTGCCGTCCGGTGGTCGGAAAACACTGAAATCCTGGATGATTGATGAGAAAATTCCGAGACAGGAGCGGGAGCAAATCTGGCTTCTGGCGGAAGAAAAACATATCCTGTGGATAGTGGGGCACCGGATCAGCGCATATTATAAGATAACAGAACAGACAAAAACCATCCTTGAGGTGGAATTTAACGGAGGAAAAAGCAGTGGCTGATAAGATTCGTGTATTATTAACGGAAGAAGAAGTAAACAAGAAGATCAGTGAAGTGGCAGCACAGATCAACAAAGATTATGAGGGAAAGGAAGTCCACCTGATCTGTATCTTAAAGGGCGGCGTATTTTTTACCTGCGAACTGGCAAAACGCCTGACTATTCCGGTTTCCCTGGATTTCATGTCTGTATCCAGCTACGGTTCCGACACCAAGTCAAGCGGTGTGGTAAAGATTATCAAGGATCTGGACGAGCCGCTGGAGGGCAAGAATGTCATCATCGTGGAGGACATCATCGATTCCGGACGCACCCTGGCATATCTGATCGAGGTATTAAAACAGAGAAATCCGAAAAATATCGAGCTGTGCACCCTGCTTGATAAGCCGGAGCGCCGCGTGAAAAAACAGGTTCAGGTTAAATATACCTGCTTTACAATCCCGGATGAGTTTGTCGTAGGTTACGGCCTGGATTATGATCAGAAATACCGCAACCTGCCGTACATCGGTGTTGTGGAAGTATAAGGAGGAAGCCAGTTGAAACAACGTCAGTCGATGGGAGGCGTGGGGCTTCTGATCCTCATGCTGCTCGTTATCATGTTTTTCTCGTTGAAAGTCCCTGGAATGGCGACGGAGCGGGAATTAAGCTATCCGGAGTTCATGGTATATCTGGAAAATAAGACCGTAGAGAGTGCACAGATCCGCCCGAACCGCGAGGTGCCGACCGGTGAGGTTATTTTTGAGACAACCTCCGACGACCGGGAGGAGTTCAATGTGCTGGATGTGAAGGAAGTAGAGATGGCGCTGCGCAAGGCGGGGGTTCCGTACACGACCACCAGCGTCCGCCAGGACAGCTATTTTATGACGGTGATCCTGCCGATCGCTTTGTCCGCAGGCGTCCTGATCTTCCTGTTTATGTTTATCAATTCCCGTTCCGGCGGCGGGGCAAATGCCAAGATGATGAATTTTGGACGCAGCCGTGCCCGGATGGTATCGACCAGCAAGGTCAACTTTACCAAAGTTGCCGGTCTGGAAGAGGAGAAAGAGGAACTGGAGGAGATCGTAGATTTCCTGAAAAACCCGCAGAAATACACCGGTGTCGGGGCGCGCATCCCGAAAGGCGTGATCCTAGTCGGACCTCCAGGAACTGGTAAAACCTTGCTTGCTAAGGCCGTAGCGGGCGAGGCGGGTGTCCCGTTCTTCTCGATTTCCGGTTCGGATTTTGTTGAAATGTTCGTCGGTGTCGGCGCATCCCGTGTCCGCGACTTGTTTGAGGAAGCCAAGAAAAATGCCCCGTGTATTGTCTTTATCGATGAGATCGATGCGGTTGCCAGACAGCGTGGTACCGGCATGGGCGGCGGTCACGACGAGCGCGAGCAGACGCTCAATCAGCTTTTAGTTGAGATGGATGGTTTCGGCGTCAATGAGGGCATTATTGTCATGGCAGCGACGAACCGTGTGGATATTCTCGACCCGGCGATTCTGCGGCCGGGCAGATTTGACCGAAAGGTGGCAGTCGGACGACCGGACGTCAAGGGACGCGAGGAGATTCTCGGCGTTCATACGAAGGAAAAACCGCTGGGCGAGGATGTGGATTTACACCGCATCGCGCAGACGACCGCTGGATTTACCGGAGCCGATCTGGAAAATCTGATGAATGAGGCGGCGATCAATACCGCAAAAGAAGGACGTAAGTTCCTGACCCAGACGGATATTGAGAAAGCCTTTATTAAAGTGGGAATCGGCGCTTAGAAGCGCAGCAAGGTAATTTCCGAAAAAGATAAGAAGATTACCGCATACCATGAGGCGGGTCATGCGATTCTGTTCCATGTCCTCCCGGATGTGGGACCGGTTCACACCGTTTCGATCATTCCGACCGGTGTCGGTGCGGCAGGCTATACGATGCCGCTTCCGGAGCAGGATGAGCTTCATATGACGAAGGGCAGAATGCTTCAGAATATCATGGTTTCGCTGGGCGGACGAATCGCCGAGGAGATTATCTTTGACGACATCACGACCGGCGCTTCCCAGGATATCAAGCAGGCGACCTCGATGGCGCGCGCGATGGTAACCGAGTACGGTATGTCAGAAAAACTGGGTATGATCAACTACGGTGGAGACAACAACGAGGTCTTTATTGGCCGCGACCTGGCGCATACGAGAACCTACAGCGAGGAAGTGGCGAGCGAGATCGACAGTGAGGTAAAACGCATCATCGACGAATGCTATGCCAAGGCAAAACAGATCATTCTCGATCACGAGGATGTCCTTCATTCCTGCTGTGCCCTGCTGATGGAGAAAGAGAAGATCGGTCAGGCTGAGTTTGAAGCGCTGTTCCAGGATGGAGAAAAGCCGTCAGGGGAAGCTGAAACTCCGGTGACAGAAGCATAAAAAGTTCAAAGCATGAAACAGGTCTGCAAATAAGCCTGAAAAAAGGTGCCAGTCAGCTGCCAGAATGTGCGGGAGACATCCCGGACAGCCATCGGATAGATGGAAATGGCAGCGGCGGCACCTTCTTTTATGCAAATTTCAGGCGGATTTTGCTGGACATTTCGGGAGAGAGTGTTGATTTGCACAAAAAAGAAATCGAAATAAAACGATGTTTGTGCACACTTATTTCCGCTCCTATGCTATTATAATAGACGTAACCCCCCCAATACATTATATAGTTTTTGCTACACCCCATAAGAAACGAAATACCTTCTCCTGAAAAGCCTGGCTACCCCGCCAGGCTTTTCACTTTGTGAGAAAGCCATGGAAAAGGTGTAATGTTATCAAGATTTTTCTGGTATAATTTTTCTTGTATATTTGAGAAAATTCAGATACAATAAAGGAACAGGATTGTAATTATGAGCAAATTAGGAAAAGGATATAAAACGTGGAAGATAATTTGAAGGGACGTATCAACAGGGATGCCCTTTTTTCCTCTGAGACAGAGGATTACCGCATGCCAATGGAACCGGACGCAGATGACGATGTGCTGCTTCGCATGCGGACAGCTAAGGGCAATGTGGATCATGTATATTATGTGGAGGATAAAGCCGAGGTGGAGATGACCAAGGCCAAGTCCGATGAATTGTTTGATTACTATGAATATGAAATTACAGTAGGCACCGATCAGGTGCTTTATCACTTTAAAGTGGTATCCGAACAGGATGTCTGTCTTTATAACCGGCTGGGACCCACACAGGATGGCCAGCCATGCTTTGATTTCAAGATTACCCCGGGATTCCACACGCCGGAATGGGCAAAGGGTGCGGTCATGTACCAGATTTTTGTGGACCGTTTCTGCAATGGAGATGAGAGCAATGATGTGGAATCATATGAGTATGTCTATATCGGCCGTCCGGTACAGAAGGTTACGGAATGGGACCGGTACCCGGCCGCCATGGATGTGGGGTACTTTTACGGAGGCGACCTGCAGGGAATCTGGGATAAGCTGGACTACATCAAGAAGCTGGGAGTGGAGGCCATCTATCTGAATCCGGTATTTGTATCCCCCTCCAACCATAAATATGACTGTCAGGATTACGAGCACATTGATCCCCACTTTACCAGAATAGAGAAGGACGGGGGAGGTCTGGTCAGGCCTGACGCCACGGATAACAAGGAGGCTGACCGGTACGTGCAGCGCAGCGCAGGCAAGGAGAATCTGGAAGCCAGCGATGCATTTTTTGCCCGGTTTGTGGAGGAAGTCCATAAGCGGGGGATGCGGGTAATTCTGGACGGAGTGTTCAATCACTGCGGCTCCTTTAACAAATGGCTGGACGCAGAGGGAATCTATGAGCATTCCGGCGACTATGAGGCAGGGGCCTATGAGAGCAAAAGCAGCCCCTATCACAGCTTTTTCCAGTTCCATGACGACAGCGACGGGGCCTGGCCTTACAACAGGACCTATGACGGATGGTGGGGACATGACACCCTGCCCAAGTTAAATTACGAGAATTCTGAAAAACTGGTGGAGTATATACTGAACGTGGCCAGGAAGTGGGTATCCCCGCCCTATTCCATTGATGGCTGGCGTCTGGATGTGGCTGCCGACTTGGGACACACGGCAGAATACAATCACGAATTCTGGCGCAGGTTCCGCCAGGCCGTAAAAGAGGCTAATCCGGAAGCGCTGATTCTGGCGGAGCACTACGGGGATCCTGCTTCCTGGCTGGAGGGAGATCAGTGGGATTCTATCATGAATTACGACGCGTTCATGGAACCGGTCACGTGGTTTCTGACTGGCATGGAGAAACACAGCGACAGTTATAACGGGGGCATATGGGGAGATGGTGAGGCTTTTTTTAACGCCATGGGATACCATATGAGCCGTATGCAGACCAACACGGTGATGACGGCCATGAACCAGCTGTCCAACCATGACCATTCCCGTTTCTTAACCAGGACCAACCAGATGGTAGGCCGTATCCAGACAGCTGGTCCGGAAAAAGCAGGACAGAATATAAAGCCCTGTGTGTTTAGGGAGGCAGTGGTGATTCAGATGACCTGGCCGGGAGCCCCCACGCTTTACTACGGCGATGAGGCCGGAGTCTGCGGATGGACGGATCCGGACAGCAGGCGTACCTATCCATGGGGGAAAGAGGATTTAGAGCTTATAGAGTTCCACCGCTATATGACCGGAATCCACCGCAAGATACCAGCGATCAGAAAGGGTGCGGTAAAGCCCCTTCTGGCCGGATACCAGAAGATTGCCTACGGGCGTATGTACGGCAAATATCAGGCCGTGGTGGTCATATCCAACAGCCCGGACAGCCAGACCATGGACATTCCGGTATGGCAGCTGGGCGTTACTGACGACATGGTGTTAGGCAGGCCCATCCTGACCGCTGAGACAGGGTACAATGCAGGGGTCATGCTCTACCGCATAAAGAATGGCATGCTGAAGCTGAACATGCCGCCTTACAGCGCGGCAGTATTCGTTTCTCAGCCGGATGAATTTTATCCGGTGGTGGATTCGCGGTTCGCGGATGATGGGGCGGCTGTGGAGAAGTAGGCAGAAGGATGATGTAAG
>ERZ772875.348-NODE-348-length-56402-cov-12.507640_pt1 | contig 56402 bp, 47 predicted proteins | sample MGYA00580585_ERZ772875 | MGnify/ENA primary metagenome ERZ772875 (study PRJEB29015, sample SAMEA2737736) | human gut metagenome | biome: human gut; feature: human-associated habitat; material: faeces | place: China | collected 2012 ... | reverse complement strand
ATGCCGTAGATCGAAGCGATGAGCGTCGCGGGCATGAAGATCACCGCCGCCACGGTGATGGAGACAATGCCGCCCTGCCCCTCCGCAATGGCGGTGGCGATGGGTGTGGTGACGGACTTGGGAAGGAGGGAGACGGTCAGTGTCCGGTCCAGGCCGAACAGGCGGCACAGGCCCCAGATGCTGAGGACCGAAGTCACCGCCCCGGCCGCGCATCCCGCCAGGATGGGCAGCAGGTTCTTTTTCAGCAGGTCGATCTGGGCGTAGATGGTTACTGCCAGGCAGACCGTGGCCGGCCCCAGAAAGAGGTTGATGAGGCTGCCGCCGGCGTTGTACGCTGCATAGGGAATGTCAAACACCGCCAGCACCGCGATAATCATCATCACCGCCAGCACCAGGCCATTGCAGATCACAAGCCCGGTCCGCTTCTGGATTTTGCAGCCTGCCCAGTAAGCCAGGATCGTCAGCGTCACCCCGAAAAAGGGGGACTCCCACAGCGCGCTCATCTCCGCTTCCCCCTCTCCAGCAGGCGGCAGGTGAGCCGCACCGCTCCCACTGTAGCGGCAAAGGTGGCAATCAGCGAGACCGCGCAGACGACCACCAGGGCAAGCAGGTTCTCCCGTAACACATCTGCATAGTTGATGATGCTGACACTGGCCGGGATGAAGAAGAAGGGGAGATTCCCCAGCAGATAGTCCGACTTCTCCCGGATGTGTTCTGTCTTGATGACGCGTGCCAGCAGCAGCGCCAGAAGCAGCAGCATCCCGATGATGCTGGCAGGCAGGGTGAAGGGCAGCACCCGCTCAATACAGGTGCTGATCCAGCAGATGCCGAAGATGATGCCGATCTGCGTTAGAAGTTTCAAAGTGAACCGCCTCTCCCGGCGGTCCCCCGCCGCGTTACTCTGCGCCGTATTCACACAAGGGCGCGGATTCTTTTCAACTTTTTTATTCTACGGAGACGGCCGGGGAATGTCAAATCCTTCCGGCTCCTTTTTCTGCCGCCGCCGCAAAATTCGGCAAAACAGTACAAGGCCCCGCCGGGAAAGAGCGGGACCTTGTCCAGGTCATCCAAGCATCCGCAGGAGGCCGGGGGACTCAGAGGGGCATTTGCCGCTCCAGCTCCCGGCGGAAGTCCGGGTGGGCGATGGCAATCAGCGCCCGGGCCCGCTCCACGGTGCTCTTGTATTTCAGATCCGCCACGCCGAACTCCGTCACCACATACTGGACGCAGGTGCGGGGGGTGGTCACCACGCTGCCGGGGGCCAACTGCGGCACGATTTTGGAGTGGAGGACCCCCGCCTTGTCCCGGTAGCTGGACCGGAGGGCCAGGATGCTCTTTCCGCCCTTGGACCACTGGGAGCCTACCACCCACTCCAGCTGTCCGCCGGTGCCGGAGTACTGCCGGGGGCCGATACTCTCGGCATTCACCTGGCCGGTGAGGTCGATCTCCATGGCGTTGTTGATGGAGACCACATGGTCGTTCCGGGCGATGTTCCGGGCATCGTTCACCCAGTCGATCTCCTTCTGGCAGAAGGCGGGATTCTCATGGGCGAAGGCCCACAGCTCCGGCCCGCCCACCATGTTGGCGTATACGCTCCGCCCCGGGCAGGTCTGTTTGCGGCTGTTGTTCACCACGCCCCGGCGCATCAGCTCCATGACGCCGGTGCTCAGGATCTCTGTGTGGACGCCCAGATCCCGCTTTCCCGCATGGGCCAGACACTCGCCCACAGTATTGGCCAGCCCTCCCAGCCCCAGCTGGATACAGGCGCCGTCTGGCACCAGATCCGCGATGTAGCCCGCGATGCGGCTGTCCGTCTCGTTTCCCGCTGCGATGGGCGTCTCTACCAGAGGACGGCTGGATTCGATGATCCCGTCCACCTCTGATACATGGATGCGGGTGTGGGCCTCCCCATCACTGGGAATATTGGGCATTCGGGGGTTCACCTCCGCCAGCACCAGCTCGCACTGCTCCAGCACCTTCCGGCTCAGGGCCGTGCCCCACAGGGAGCGGCTCATCCACCCGTTCTCATCCGGGAGCGAGCAGGTCAGCGCCGCCACCCGGGGGCGCCGGGCCAGGAGCCACGCGGGCGTCTGACTCAGGTTGGAGGGGGCGTAATGGACGTTGCCCATGGGCTCCAGGCCCCGCTCCACGCCGTAAAAGTTGGAGTCATAAGTCACCTGTCCGGCCAGCTCCGGCGTCAGCAGCCGGGTCCCGGCGGGGATGAAGTGCCCGTAGATGGCGATATGGCCGCCGGTCTCCAGCAGGCGCTCCGCCAGCGCCCCGTCCAGCTCCCAGGGCCAGTTGGACATGGCGGCGAAGGCCGCCGTGTCCCCGTCCCGGATCAGCTCCGCCGCCTCCCGGGCGGTCATCTGCAGGGCCTGATACTGGGTCTGCCAGTTGCCCGCTCCCGCGCAGCGTCCCCGGCGGATGGGTGTCAGTTCTGTCATCGTCATTCTCCTTTGCCGCGCCCCTCTGCGGGGCGGTGTCTCCGGCGGTTTGTACAGCCCGCCGTGGGGGCCGCGGCCGCCGGTTCCCTTTCCCGTCTATTGTACCGCACATTCCGCTTCCGCACAATCCTCTTTTCCGCGGACGAGTTAATAGAAATTTTGTTTTTTTCTGCTTGCGCCCGGCCGCTTCGCCGTGCTATACTGGCGTTGTTCTTGATTTTTTCCATGGAGGTGCATCTTGCAGAAACGCAGTCACAAACTGCTGGCCGCCACCCTGCTGGAGAATACCCAGGGATTTCAGGCCAGACGATTCGAGCTCGCCTTCCTGTTCGGCTCCTTTCAGCCGGACTGCAACCCCCTGACCTATTTGAAGGGCTCCCTGCGGGCCTATAAGTTCCGGGGGCATAACTACTCCAACTCCCAGCACTACATCTACTCCCGCATCTCCCGGCTCCAGCGCCGCCAGCGCTGGACCATCTGGCAGTATTACACCCTGGGCAAACTGACCCACTATCTGGCGGATGCGTTCACCTATCCCCATAACGAGAATTATCCCGACAGTATGCTCTGCCACCACCAGTATGAGACGGACCTGCGGGCCTATCTGGAGGAGTATCTGGCCACCCGCGCCCTTCGTCGGGAGAAGTTCCGTCAGGACGTGGCGGACGCCCTTCAGGAGCTGCACCGGCAGTACATGGCCGGCGTGGCCGATATGCGCAAGGATGTGCAGTTCATCCTGAAGGCCACCTCCCTGCTGATGGCCGGCTGCCTGCCTGCCAGCGCCGCAGCGGCTGTCTGAACCCTGTTTTGGGAAAAGCGCACAGCAGCGGTTTCCCTTTCGGCGCATTCTTTGGAATCATTGTCAATTTCCATTTGCTTTTTCTGGTGTTATCCTGAAACTATCAAAGGACTCGGAAAGGAACCCAGTCATGACCAACATCACCCGTTCTGCCGAATACCGTTACTTTAGCTTTACCTATTTTATGGGTAAGGCTTATTCTGGTTTGGCTGAAAGCAAGCGCGTGTAAGAACGGATCCTTTGTCGGAATGACCGTAAATGCATGACGAACCGCAGCCGGACCGGCTGCGGTTTTTTTCATCGCTTAAGGAGGAATTTTACCATGATCGTCGTACTCAAGCACAATCCGAATCCCGAGCAGCTGCAGAGCCTGATCACATGGCTGCAGGAAAAGGGCATCATCATTCACACCAGCATCGGCGAGGGCAATATGCTCCTCGGCCTGGTGGGCGACACCTCGAAGATAGACGCCGATCTCATTTCCGCGCTGGACATCGTCGAGGACGTCAAGCGTGTGCAGGAGCCGTATAAGAACGCCAACCGCAAGTTCCATCCCGAGGATACCGTCGTCAAGGTCGGCAATACGCAGATCGGCGGCGGCAACCTCACGCTCATGGCCGGCCCTTGCTCGGTGGAGTCCGAGGAGCAGGTGGTCGCCATCGCGAAGGCGGTCAAGGCCAGCGGCGCGACGATGCTGCGCGGCGGCGCGTTCAAGCCCCGCACCTCACCCTATTCCTTCCAGGGCCTCGGCGAGGTCGGCCTGCGCTACCTCGAGATCGCCAAGGAGGAGACGGGGCTGCCCATCGTCACCGAGCTGATGGACCTCAGCCAGCTTCCGCTCTTCAAGAATGTGGACGTCATTCAGATCGGCGCGCGCAATATGCAGAACTTCGATCTTTTGAAGGCTGTGGGCCGTCAGGAAAAGCCCGTGATGATCAAGCGCGGTATGTCCGCGACCTACGAGGAATGGCTGATGAGCGCGGAGTACGTCATGGCCGGCGGCAACGAGAACGTCATTCTCTGCGAGCGCGGCGTGCGCACCTTTGAGACCTACACCCGCAATACGCTCGATCTTGCGGCGATCCCCGTGCTGCGCAAGCTGACGCACCTGCCCATCATCGTCGACCCCAGCCACGCCACCGGCAAGAGCTGGCTGGTCGACCCGCTGGCGATGGGCGCGGTGGCGACCGGCTGCGATGGCCTGCTCATCGAGGTCCACAACGACCCCGCACACGCGCTGTGCGACGGCCCGCAGTCCCTGAAGCCCGAGCAGTTCGACGCGCTGGCAAAGAAGCTGCTTCGACTGAAGGAATTTGTCAAGACGATAGAGGAGTAAGACTATGACAGTCGGCATTGTCGGCCTCGGCCTCATCGGAGGCTCGATGGCCAAGAGCATCAAGGCGCGCACCGCGCACACCGTGTTCGGCTGCGATCTCGATCAGGAGACCATGATGATGGCGCGTATGTGCGGCGCCATCGACGCGCCGCTGACGGCGGAAAATTTGAAGGATTGCGACCTTGTGCTGGTCGCCATCCGCCCCGCCGCCGCGGTAAAATGGGTGAAGGAGCACGCGGAGGGTATCCGCCGGGACGCGATCCTTGTGGACCTGTGCGGCGTGAAGCGCGCGGTGGTGCGCGAACTCGCGCCTGTCGCCGAGCAGTACGGCTTTGCCTACATCGGCGGACATCCGATGGCGGGCCGCGAGCGCGGCGGCTTTACCGCCGCGACGGACAGCCTGTATGTGGGCGCGTCCATGATCCTTACGCAGGGCAAGCGCACGGATATGCAGCTGCTTGAAACGCTCAAGGCGTTTTTCCTCGATATCGGCTTTGCGAGCCTGACCTTCTCCGATCCCGAGGAGCATGACCGCATCATCGCCTTTACCTCGCAGCTCGCGCACATCGTCTCGAGCGCCTACGTCAAGTCGCCCGAGGCGCAGAAGCGCCGCGGCTTCTCCGCCGGCAGCTTTCAGGATATGACGCGCGTGGCGCGGCTCGACGAGGATATGTGGACGGAGCTGTTTCTGGACGACGCGGACTATCTGACGGACGAGCTGGATATCCTCATCGGACATTTGCAGGAGTATGCCGACGCGCTGAAAAGCAAGGACGCCGAGCACTTGCGCGCGCTGCTGCGCGACGGCCGCGAGAAGAAGGCCACCGCGGGCGGCAACTGAAAATCAACGAAGATCGACCGGGGAGGGAAGAGCTATGTCCTCTGTTCAGACCATTGAAGTCCATACCGCGCCGGCCTATGAGGTCACCATCGGCGCGGGACTGCTGCGGGAGTGCGGCGCACGGCTGAAGACCGTGCTGGGCGGCTGTCGCATCGCGGTCGCCGCCGACAGCAATGTGGCTCCGCTTTATCTTGAAACGGTTTGCGCGAGCCTGCGCGACGCCGGGTTTGCCGTCTGCTCTTATGTGTTCCCGGCGGGGGAGGCGTATAAGAATTTCACGACGCTCTCCGCCATTTTGGAGTTTCTGGCCGAGTCCCAGCTCACGCGCACGGACTGCGTGGCGGCGCTCGGCGGCGGCGTGACCGGCGACATGGCGGGCTTCGCCGCGGCCTCGTACCTGCGCGGCATCCGCTATGTGCAGCTGCCGACCACACTGCTCTCCGCTGTGGATTCCTCCGTCGGCGGCAAGACGGCCATCGACCTTGCGGCGGGGAAGAACCTTGCGGGCGCGTTTTTGCAGCCCGCTGCCGTGCTGTGCGACACGGACTGTCTGAGATCCCTGCCCGCCGCCGTCTTTGCCGACGGCGCGGCGGAGGCCATCAAGACCGGTGTGCTGAGCGGCGAGACGCTGTTTTCCCTCTTTGAGAACGGCACGCTCACCGACGCGCCCGCCGAGATCATTGCCCGCTGCATCCGCTACAAGGCGGGCGTGGTCGAGCGCGACGAAAAGGAGCGGGGCGAGCGGCGCAAGCTGAACCTCGGACACACCGTCGGTCATGCCATCGAAAAGTGCAGCGGCTATGCCATGCCGCACGGCCACGCCGTCGCGGCGGGACTTGCCGTCATGGCGCGCGCCTCCGAACGGCTCGGTTGGGCCGAGCCGGGGGTGTCCGCGCGCATCGCGGCGTGTCTGGAGAAGAACGGCCTGCCGACCGGCACGGACTATCCCGCCGAGGCGCTGGCGAAAGCCGCGCTGGCGGACAAGAAGCGCAGCGGGGACAGCATCACCATCGTTGTGCCGAAGGCCATCGGCGATTGCGAGCTGAAAAGGATCCCGGTGACGGAGCTTCTGCCCATCATCGCCGCCGGACGGGGGGAATGAGGATGGATGTTCGTATCCGACCGCACGCCCTCGCGGGCGCGGTCACGCCGCCGCCGAGCAAGTCGATGGCGCACCGCCTGCTGCTGGCCGCCGCGCTCGCGGACGGTGTGAGCACGGTCAAGAATGTCGCGCTCTCGCAGGACATCGAGGCGACGCTGCGCTGCATGGCGGCGCTCGGCGCAAGTTGGGAGCGGACAGATAAAAGTACCCTCCGCGTGACCGGCATTGGCGGCAAGAGAAAACCCTTTCCGGAGCTTCCGCGCTTTGACTGCGGCGAGTCCGGCTCGACGCTGCGCTTTCTCATTCCCATCGCGCTGGCGGTCGCGGGCGGGGGCGTGTTCACCGGCCGCGGGCGGCTGATGGAGCGCCCGCAGAAGCCGTATTTTGACCTCTTTGACGAAAAAGACATTTCCTATGAACAGACCGCCGGTGCGCTTACCGTGCGCGGTACGCTGACGCCGGGGGAGTACCGGCTGGCGGGCAACGTCTCGAGCCAGTTTTTCACGGGGCTGCTTTTTGCGCTGCCGCTGCTCGGCGGCGGCTCGACGCTGGTATCGACCACGCGGCTCGAGAGCCGCGACTATGTCGCCATGACGCGCGACGCGCTCGCGCGGGCCGGCGTGAGGGTAGACGGAGAAGCGGAACGCTTTGCCGTGCCGCCGTCGGTCTACCGCTCCTTTGACGCGGCGGTGGAGGCCGACTGGTCGCAGGCGGGCTTCTGGTACGCCGCGCGTTTTCTTGGAAACCGCGTTGAGCTGCGCGGATTGAACGAAGCCTCCGCGCAGGGCGACCGCGTAGTCGCCGCGCTCTATGAGCGATTCAAGCCGGCGGGGGAGCAGAGCGTGGACGTGTCCGACTGCCCCGATCTGCTGCCGCCGCTGGCGGTGATGGCTGCGCGGCGGAATGGCACGACGCATTTTGTCAACGCGGCCCGGCTCCGCATGAAGGAAAGCGACCGCCTGACGACGACCGCCGCGCTGCTGCGTGCGCTCGGCGTTCCGGCAGAGGAGACGGCGGACAGCCTGACCGTCCGCGGCGTGCCGTCCTTTTCCGGCGGCACGGTGGACGGCGCGAACGACCATCGCATCGTGATGGCGGCGGCGGCCGCCGCGACCGCCGCCGCAGCTCCGGTCACCGTTACAGGCGCGGAGGCGGTGCGGAAATCCTATCCCTCCTTCTGGGAGGAATACAAACGACTGGGAGGTAGCTTCGATGTCCTCTGAATTCGGAAGAACGCTGCGTGTCGGCGTGTTCGGACAGTCACACGGAGCCGCGATCGGCGTGAGCATCGATGGCCTGCCCGCGGGCGAGCGCATTGATCTTGCGGAGCTGCAGGCCTTTCTGGATCGGCGCAAACCCGGAAAAAGCCCGCTTTCGACCGCGCGGAAGGAAGCCGACGCGCCGGAATTCCTCTCCGGTCTGCGCGACGGCGTGACCTGCGGCTCGCCGCTGTGCGCGGTCATTTACAACAGCAACCAGCACTCCTCGGATTACGCGGAGCTGGCCGACAAGCCGCGCCCCTCGCACGCGGATTATACCGCGTGGGTCAAATGGGGCGGGCAGGCGGATATGCGCGGCGGCGGGCATTTTTCCGGCCGCTTGACGGCGCCGCTGTGCATCGCCGGCGGCATCGCCAAGCAGATCCTTGCGCGGCACGGCGTATTTGTCGGCGCGCACCTTGCCGCCGTGGGAGCGGAGGACGACGAAGCCTTCCCGCTCTACCCGACCGACGAGCTGTTCCGCGCCGTGGCGGCGAAGCCGTTCCCGACCATTTCCGACGCGGCGGGCGAGCGGATGCAGCGTCTTATTTTGTCGGCGCGTGAGGCGCAGGATTCCGTCGGCGGCATCGTGGAATGTGCCGCCATCGGGCTGCCTGCCGGTCTCGGCGACCCAATGTTCGACGGCATCGAAAACCGCCTTGCCTCGGCGCTGTTCGGCATCCCTGCCGTCAAGGGCGTGGAGTTCGGCGCGGGCTTCGACGCTTCGCGCCTGCGCGGAAGCGAAAACAACGACGCTTTCCGCGTGGAGGACGGCCGCATCGTCACGGAGACGAATCGCTCCGGCGGCATCCTCGGCGGCATCACCACCGGTATGCCGCTCACGCTGCGCGTCGGCATCAAGCCGACGCCGTCCATCGGCAGACCGCAGAAAACGGTCTCGCTCGCGCGGATGGAAAACACCGAGCTGACTATCCGGGGCCGTCACGACCCCTGCATCGCGCACCGCGCCGTGCCCGTCGTTGAGGCGGTGACGGCCTGCGTGCTTTTAGACTTACTGTTGGAGGAACATCATGGAACTTTCTGAGATCCGCACCCGCATCGACGCCGTGGACGATCAGCTCTTGAAGCTCTTTCTTGAGCGTATGGAGCTGGCTGAGGAGGTCGCGGCCTACAAGAACGAGCACCATCTGCCCATTCTGAACAAGCAGCGCGAGCGCGAAATTCTTGCCAAGGTAACAGCCAAGGCCGGTGACAAGGAGCGCTACGCCTATCACCTCTACTCCACGCTCTTTGAGCTGGCGCGCTCGCGGCAGGCGGAGCTGGTGGATCTGCCGACCAGAGTGGCTGAGCGGGTGGAAAAGTCCCTCGCCGCGGGCGGCCCGGTCTTCCCACAGACGGGTCTTGTCGCCTGTCAGGGCGTGGAGGGCGCGAACTCGCAGGTCGCCTGCGACCGCCTGCTGCCGCGCGGCAGCATCCTGTATGTCAAGACCTTTGACGCGGTGGTGTCCGCGGTGGAGTCGGGCCTGTGCAAATTCGGCGTGCTGCCCATTGAAAACAGCTCCAACGGCTCGGTGCGCGCGGTCTACTCGCTGCTTCAGCAGCATCAGCTCTCCGTGGTGCGCTCCACGAGACTCTGCATCCGCCATGAGCTTTTGGCTATGCCGGGTGTAAAGTTAGAGGACATTACAGAAATATACTCCCATCAGCAGGCCATCGGTCAATGCAGCAGGTTCCTCAGCAGCCTTTCTGGCGTGCGGGTGATCCCTTGCGGCAACACGGCGGAGGCGGCGAAGCTGGTCGCCGAGAGCGGCAGCCGTCACGCGGCCGCCATCTCCTCGCATCCCTGCGCCGCGCTTTACGGCCTTGAATGTGTGAGCGACAAAATTCAGGACAGCGAGAATAATTACACGCGCTTTTTCTGCGTGGCGAAGGACCCCGTCATCTACGCCGGCGCGAACCGCATCAGCCTTATCCTTTCGTTCGAGAATAAGCCCGGCGCGCTCTATGAGATCCTCTCCAAGCTCGCGGCGCTGGACATCAACATGACTAAGCTCGAATCCTGCCCCGTGGCGGGGAGCGATTTTGAGTTTGTGTTCTTCCTTGAGCTGGAGGCAAGCGTGCAGGACCCGAGCGTGCTTGCTATGCTTGAGGAAATGGAGCGCAGCTGCGCGGAGTTTGTATTCCTCGGAAACTACGCCGAGGTGTGAACGATGGGGGAGAAGGTTTACGGACTTCTGGGACGAAAGCTCGGTCACAGCTGGTCGGCGCCCATTCACGCCGCGCTCGGCTGCGCGGACTATCGCCTCATCGAGCTGGAGCCGGAGGAGCTGGGCGCGTTCCTCGCGCGGGAGGACATCGGCGGGCTGAACGTCACCATTCCCTACAAGCGCGACGTGATGGCGTACTGCGATGTGCTCGACCCGATGGCGGAGGCCATCGGCAGCGTCAACACGCTCGTGCGCCGCGCGGACGGAAAGCTCTATGGCTATAACACCGACGCCGCGGGCTTCTGCTTCATGGCGCAGCGCGCGGGCATAGGCTTTGCGGGCAGAAAGACGCTTGTGCTCGGCAGCGGCGGTGCGTCGCGCACGGCAGCCGCGTGCGCGAAGAAGCTCGGCGCGCGCGAGGTGGTCGTCATCTCCCGCTCGGGAGAGAACAACTATACGAACCTCGGCCGCCACGCGGACGCGGAGCGGATCGTCAACACCACGCCGGTCGGGATGTATCCGAACAACGGCGCGGCGGCGGTCGATCTGACCGCCTTTCCTGCCTGCGCGGGCGTGCTCGATCTGATCTACAATCCTCGCCGCACGGCGCTGCTGCTGCAGGCGGAGGCGCTGGGCATTCCGTGCTCGGACGGCCTTCCGATGCTGGTGGCGCAGGCCAAGGCGGCGGAGGAACATTTCTTTGACAGGACCATCGCCGACAGCGAGAACGAGCGCATCCTCGCGCAGCTGCGGCGGGAAATGACGAATCTCGTGCTCATCGGGATGCCGGGCAGCGGCAAGTCCGCGGTCGGCGCGGCGCTCGCCGCGCTGACGGGCCGCGAGGCCATCGACATCGACGCGCGCATCGCGGAGAAGGCAGGCTGCTCCATTCCCGAGATCTTCGCCAAGGGAGGAGAAGCCGCCTTCCGCGCGCTCGAGCGTGAGGCGACGGCGGCGTGCGGCGCGCTGAGCGGGAAGCTTTTGCTCACGGGCGGCGGCGTGGTGAAAACACCGGGGAATTACGCCGCGCTCCACCAGAACGGCCGTATCTATCAGCTTCTGCGTCCGCTGGAGCTGCTGCCGACCGACGGCCGTCCGCTCTCGCAGGGGGCGGACCTTGCGGCGATGTGGGCGGAGCGCGCGCCGCTCTACGAACGGTTCCGCGACGCCGCGATCGACAACAGCGGCACGGTCGGGCAGACCGCGCAGGCGATCTGGAGGGATTTTTGTGAAAATTCTGGTCATTAACGGCCCCAACATGAATATGCTCGGCATCCGTCAGCCGGAAATCTACGGCCACGCGACCTACGAGGACCTGAAGAGCATGATCGCGGGCGAGGCGGAACGGCTGGGCGCGGAGGTCTCGTTCTTCCAGTCCAACCACGAGGGCGCGCTGGTGGACGCCATCCAGCAGGCGTACTTTGACCGGGTGGACGGCATCGTCATCAATCCAGCCGCCTATACGCACACGAGCGTCGCGCTGCTTGACGCGGTGAAGGCGGTCGGCATCCCGACGGTGGAGGTCCACGTTTCCGACCCGGACAGCCGCGAGGATTTCCGCCATGTGTCCTACATCCGCGCGGCCTGCATCGCGACCATCCGCGGGCACGGGCTGCCGGGCTATCTGGAGGCGCTGCATTTGCTGTGCGAGCGCGGGGAGGGCAGAGGATGACGCGGACGGAGTACGACGTCGTTGCGCTTGGCGAGCTGCTCATCGACTTTACGGCGCAGGGGGCGGGAGCGGACGGCTATCCGCTCATGGCGGCGCATCCAGGCGGCGCGCCGGCCAATTTCCTCGCGGCCATCGCGCGGCTCGGCGGCAGGACGGCGCTTTTGAGCAAGGTGGGCGCGGACGCCTTCGGTACGATGCTCACCGGGACGCTGCGCGAGGTCGGCGTGGATACGCGCGGCGTTGTCGTGGCGGAGGATGCTTTCACGACGCTGGCATTCGTGACGCTCGACGCGCGCGGCGAGCGCTCCTTTTCCTTTGCCCGCAAGCCGGGCGCGGACACGCAGCTCCGCTTCGAGGAATTGGACCTCTCGCTCATCGAAAAAACAAAAGCGTTCCACTTCGGAACGCTTTCTCTGACCGACGAGCCCGCGCGCGGCGCGACGCGGCGCGCCGTTGCCTACGCAAAGGAACGAGGGAAGCTCATCACCTTCGACCCCAATCTGCGCCCGCCGCTCTGGAGAAGCCCTGACGGCGCGCGGGAGCAGATGCTTTGGGGACTCGGGCAGGCCGACGTTGTGAAGCTCAGCGACAACGAGGTGGGATTCCTCTTCGGTCTTTCGCCGCGCGAGGGCGCGGCGTACATTCGGGAGCGGTTCGGCACGCAGCTCGTCTTTGTGACCTGCGGCGCGGACGGCTGCGAGTTTGCAAGCCTGAGGGCGCAGGGCCATGTGGACGGTCTCAAGGGCCTGACAGTCACGGACACCACGGGCGCGGGCGATATTTTCGGCGGCTGCGCGGTGTGGAGGCTGCTCCAAAGCGGCAAGGCTCCCGCGGCGCTGGATGAGGCGGAGCTGCGCGGCATCGCGGAATTTGCCTGCCGCGTCGCCGGACGCTCCACCGAAAAAAGCGGCGGCATCTCCGCAATCACGGAGATGCCGGACGAGGTCTTTATGGGGTGATGGGCGCGGCTCAGTCGCCGACGCCGGCGTGGATCACCTTGCCGATGTTCCACAGATGCGCGACCTGCTTGGCCGCCGCGAGGCGCTCCTCGGGCGTTTCGTAGGCGGCGTGGACGGTGTGCGAGCCGCAGTCAAGGCAGTCTACATAGACGCACCAGCCCTGTTCGTCCTGTATGGCGCCGACGCCGCCGCAATGGGGACAGACGTCCAGATCGATTTCATAAATAGGATCCATCGTGATCCCTCCTTTTCCTTGCTGATGGCAGTATAGCACATCGCGATGGGAAGAACAACAGGAAATCCATGAGTTTTTCGCCGAAAAAGCCGCCCGAGTGGGCGGCTTTTTTGCTTAATCCTGCGTTTTATCCTGTGCTTTTTCGAGATTCAGGATCTTCATGAACTCCTCGCCGGTGATGGTCTCCTTCTCATAGAGGTATTGGGAGAGCTCATCGAGCTTGGCGCGGTGGTCGGTAAGCAGCTTGACGGCCTTTTCATGCTCGCGCTTGACGAGCGCGACCACCAGCGCGTCGATCTTCGTCTGCGTTTCGGCAGAGCAGGCGAGCGAGGCGTCGCCGCCGAGGTACTGATTTGTGACGGTCTCGAGCGCGACCATGTCGAAATCCGCGCTCATGCCGTAGCGTGTGACCATCGCGCGGGCGAGCTTGGTCGCCTGCTCAATGTCGTTCGACGCACCGGTCGTGACGGAGCCGAAGCGGACCTCCTCGGCGGCGCGGCCGCCGGTGAGCGTCGCGATCTTGTTCTCCATTTCCTCGCGTGTCATCAGGTAATGGTTGCCCTCCTCGACCTGCATCGTGTAGCCCAGCGCGCCCGAGGTGCGGGGGATAATGGTGATCTTCTGCACAGGGGCGGAGTGGCTTTGCAGCGCCGCAACGAGCGCGTGGCCGGTCTCGTGGTAGGCGACGATCCATTTTTCGTGGTCGGTGAGGATGGCGTTCTTCTTCTGATAGCCTGCGATGACGACCTCAATGCTCTCCTCCAGATCGGACTCGGTGGCGAACCTGCGGCCTGCGCGCACGGCGCGCAGCGCGGCCTCGTTGACGATGTTCGCAAGCTCCGCGCCGGAAGCGCCGGAGGCCATGCGGGCAATCTTGTTGAAGTCGACGTCCTCCGCGACCTTGATCTTCTTCGCGTGGACCTTCAAAATTTCCTCGCGGCCCTTGAGGTCGGGAAGCTCGACCGGCACACGGCGGTCGAAGCGGCCCGGGCGCGTGAGCGCAGGGTCGAGGGATTCGGGACGGTTGGTGGCGGCGAGGATGATGACGCCGTTGTTGCTCTCAAAGCCGTCCATTTCGGTCAAAAGCTGGTTGAGCGTCTGCTCGCGCTCGTCGTTGCCGCCGTACTGGCCGCCGCTGCGCTTCTGGCCGATGGCGTCGATCTCGTCGATGAAAACGATACAGGGCGCCTTTTCCTTGGCCTGCTTGAAGAGGTCGCGCACCTTGCTCGCGCCCATGCCGACGAACATCTCCACGAACTCTGAGCCGGAGATGGAGAAGAACGGAACGTTCGATTCGCCTGCGACCGCCTTGGCGAGCATGGTCTTGCCGGTTCCCGGAGGGCCGACGAGCAATATGCCCTTGGGCATGGACGCGCCGATCTCCTGATACTTGCTGGGGTCGTGCAGATAGTTGACGACCTCCTGCAGGTTTTCCTTGGCCTCGTCCTCGCCCGCAACATCGGAGAAGTGGATGCCCTCGGTGGACTGGACGTAGACCTTGACATTGCTGTTTCCACCCAAGCCGAACATCATCGAGTTGCCGCCGCCGAGCTTGTCCGCCATCTTCTTGGACATATACTGCCCGAGGGCGATAAAGATCAGGATGGGGAGCACCCAGCCGAGAATGTCCACGAGCAGCGAGGTCTGCTCGATCTCCTCGCCCTTGAAGGAAACGCCCGCCTCCAAAAGCCGGGCGGAGAGGTCGTCGTCCGACACCATGGCAGTCTTGTAGATAACAGTCTCGTCCTTATCGGTAAAGAGAATGCGGTTGTCCTGTTCCTGAATTTCGACCTTGCCGACCTTGTCCTGCTCGACCATTTCGACAAAGGTGTTGTAGTCCACCTCCTTGATCTGGTGCTGCGCGAGCCACGGCATGGCAAAGAAATTGAAGAGAAATACCGCGAGCATGGCGACGGCGTAGTAGAAGATCAGAGGCTTTTTCGGGGGCTTGACTTCTTTCATAAGCGTCCCTCCAATATAGAATGGGACGGCTGCGCGGAGGGGCGCGCCCGCCTCGTCACAGCCGTGGAAAGTATACGGAAATCATAGTGGAAAAGCCAGCTTTTGTCAAGCGAGGAGGGAGAAGATTTACATATAATTCAATCTTTCGGCACGGAGCGTCGCTATCTTCTAAATAGTATCACGCTCACGTGTCTTTTTGTTGCAATTTCGGACGAATGTGATACAATGAAAATGAAAAATAATAAGCAGTCCAAACAAAAAGTTTGGGAAGGGAGACCCCGCTATGGCGACATTTACCGTGAACGGACAGACCGTGCAGGCGGAGAAAAATCAAAAGCTCATCCGTTTCCTGCGCGACGAGCTGCGCCTCACCTCCGTCAAGGACGGATGCAGCGAGGGCGCGTGCGGCACCTGCCATGTCCTCATCGACGGCAAGGCGACGAAGGCCTGCGTTCCCTCGACGGACAAGCTGGAGGGAAAGACCATCCTTACGGTCGAGGGCCTTTCCGACTGGGAGAAGGACGTATATACCTACGCCTTCGGCAAGGCCGGCGCGGTGCAGTGCGGCTTCTGCATCCCGGGCATGGTCATCTCCGCCAAGGCGCTGCTGGACGCGAATCCAGCGCCGACGCGCGAGGAGGCGGCGTTCGCCATCCGCAACAACATCTGCCGCTGCACGGGCTATGTGAAGATCATCGACGGCATTCTGCTCGCGGCAGAGATCTTCCGCAACGGCAAGCTGCCGGAGGAGAAAAAGACAGGCTATGGCGTCGGTGAACGCGCCGTGCGCGTGGACGTGGCGGAAAAGGTGCAGGGCTACGGCAAGTATCCGGACGACCTGTATGTGGACGGTATGCTCTACGCCAGCGCCGTGCGCAGCAAATATCCTCGCGCGCGGGTGCTCGCTATCCATAAGGAGAAGGCGGAGGCCCTGCCCGGCGTGGTCGGCGTCTACACCGCGGAGGATATTCCGGGGGAGATCAAGGTCGGCCATCTGCAGCAGGACTGGGACGCGATGATCCCCGTCGGCAGGATCACCCACTACCTCGGCGACGCCATCTGCCTTGTGGCGGCGGAGACGAAGGAGGCTTTGGAGCAGGCAAAGGCGCTCGTCGAGATCAACTACGAGCCGCTCAAGCCGGTGTTCAGCCCGACCTACGCCTCCCAGCCCTTTGCGCCGCTCGTGCATGCGTCCGGCAACCTGCTGTGCGAAAAGCACGTCAGCCGCGGCAACGCCGATCAGGCCATCCGCGACGCGGACTATGTGCTGATGTATCACTACGAAACGCCGTACACGGAGCACGCCTTCCTCGAGCCGGAGTGCGCGGTCGCCTACCCCGACGAGGACGGGCTGACCATTCTCTCCACCGATCAGGGCGCTTACGACACGGCGCGGGAGGTCTCCCGTCTGCTGGGGCTTCCCAAGGAAAAGATCCATGTGACCAATATGCTCGTCGGCGGCGGCTTCGGCGGCAAGGAGGATATGACGGTGCAGCACCACGCGGCGCTCGTCGCCTATCTCACGGGCCGTCCGGTCAAGGTGAAGCTCAGCCGAAAGGAAAGTATGCTCGTCCACCCGAAACGGCACCCGATGAAGGTGACCATCACCATGGGCTGCAATCGTGACGGCCTCATTCAGGGCGTCAAGGCCGAGGTGGTCGCCGACACCGGCGCGTATGCCTCGCTCGGCGGCCCGGTGCTCGAGCGTGCCTGCACGCACGCGGCGGGCCCCTATCACTACGAAAATTTTGAGATCACCGGCAAGGCGTACTATACGAACAATCCACCCGCGGGCGCGTTCCGCGGCTTCGGCGTGACGCAGACCTGCTACGCCATGGAAATGACGCTCACAAAGATGGCACACGAGCTGGGCATCTCCCCGTGGGAGATCCGCTACCGCAACGCCATCCGCCCCGGGCAGACGCTGCCGAACGGGCAGATCGCGCCGCCGTCCACAGGTCTTGTGGAAACGCTCGAGGCGGTGAAGGACATCTGCGAGCGGAATAAGAACGTCGGCATCGCCTGCGCGATGAAGAACGCGGGCGTCGGCGTGGGCATTCCCGATACGGGCCGCTGCATCGTGGCGGTCAAGGACGGTAAGCTCCATATCCGCTCCGGCGCATCCTGCATCGGACAGGGACTTGGCACGGTGCTGACGCAGATCGTCTGCACCATGCTGCACTGTGAGCGCGAGGATGTCGTCTACGAGGCCGCCAACACGGTGAACGCGCCGGACTCCGGCACGACCTCCGGCTCGCGCCAGACGCTCGTGACCGGCGAAGCCTGCCGGCGGGCCTGTCAGAAGCTGCTCGCGGCGGCGGGCGCCGATGTGAGGGTGTCCGATTATTCCGGCATCGCGCACCGGCAGGGCATGGAATCGCTGCCCGGCGGCAACAGCAGCGGCACGGTCGGCACCGAGCTGCCCGAGGGGGCGAGCGTGGACTGGAAAGCGCTCGAGGGGCAGGCGTTCTACGGCGAATACCTCGCCAAGACCGACCCGCTCGGCGCGCAGGACGTTGCCAATCCCGTCAGCCACGTCGCCTACGGCTACGCTACCCATGTGTGTGTGCTCAACGACGACGGAACGATCCGCGAGATCGACGCGGCGCACTTCGTCGGCAAGGCGATCAACCCGCTCTCCTGCGAGGGGCAGATCGAGGGCGGCGTCACCATGGCGCTCGGCTTCACGCTGACGGAGCACTATCCGCTCTACGACTGCATCCCAAGCGCAAGGTTCGGCACGCTGGGCCTGTTCCGCGCCGATCAGGTGCCGCCCATCCACAGCATTCTGGTGGAGAAGGAGGGGCAGGACATGGCCTTCGGCGCCATCGGCATCGGCGAGATCACGACCATCCCGACGGCTCCCGCCGTGGCGGGCGCGTACTTCGCGCTCGACGGCGAGATGCGCACGAGCCTTCCGCTGATGAAAACGCCGTATGAGCGGCCCAAGATGCCGCGCTATTGGTGGTAAGCCGTATGAAAAATGTTCTGATCATCTACACCGGCGGGACCATCGGCATGACGCGCACGGAGAACGGCTACGCCCCGCAGAGCGGGCAGTTCCGCCGCGCGATGGAGGCTATTCCCGACCTGTACGCCGAGCAGATGCCCTGTTGGGATATGCTCGAAATGGACCCGCTGCTCGACTCCTCCAACATGACGGTGCGTGAGTGGAACAAGATCGCGCAGCTCGTTGCCGACCATTACGACGCCTACGACGGCTTTGTGGTGCTCCACGGCACGGACACGATGGCCTACACCGCCTCCGCGCTTTCCTTCATGCTCGAGGGACTGGCAAAGCCGGTCATTCTTACCGGCTCGCAGATCCCCATGTGCGAGATCCGCAGCGACGGGCGCGACAATCTCATCACCTCGCTGCTCATCGCGGGCGCGGGGGAGGTGCATGAGGTCTGCCTGTACTTCGGCGGAAAGCTCCTGCGCGGCAACCGCGCGACCAAGTTCTCCGCCGACGGGCTGATCGCCTTCCTTTCACCGAACTACCCGAGCCTTGCCGATGCGGGCATTACCATCCGCTACAACGAAAGCGCCCTCCTGCCGAAGCCGAAAGGCGCTTTGAAGCTGCAATTATTGGAGAATATTCCCATCGGGGTGCTGAAGGTCTTCCCGGGCATTCAGTTCTCGCTCTTTGAGCAGATCATGACCGAGCGGCTGCGCGGCATCGTCATCGAGACCTTCGGCGCGGGGAACATTCCCGGGGACGGCGGCGCGCTGCTGCCGATCATCGAAAAGGCTTTTCACAACGGCACGGTGCTGACGGTCTGCTCGCAATGTCCGCAAGGAGCGGTGGCGCTGGGCGCTTACGAGACCTCGAACGCCCTGAAAAGGGCGGGCGCGGTCAGCGGGCTGGACATGACGACCGAGGCCGCCGTCGCCAAGCTCTACTATCTCTTTTCCTGCGGCTATGAGAAGGAGCGCGTCAAGACGCTGATGGAGCAGGACCTCCGCGGCGAAATGACGGCGCCGTAGCTCACGCGAGCGTGTCGCGCAGCGCGGCGAGCGCCATCGGCGTGTCCACGTCGCGCAGCTCATCGGGAGAGATCTCAAAGAGCGTCAGCGCGTCCTCATGGCGGCGGATAACGGCGCTGCCGCCGTGGTCGCCCTCGAGCGCCGTCAGCTCGGGGAAGAAGCGGGCGGGGAAGATGCACGGATTGCCGCGCACGCCGCCGTGCCCCATCGCGACAATGCGGTCGGGATGCCGGCGGAAAAATTCGACCTCCGCACGCACGCTCTCGCGCCGCAGCAGCGGCTGGTCGGCGACCTGATAGAGAATGGCGTCACAGTCTGCCATCGCCTCGGTGCCGAGCCTGACGGTGTGGCTCGCGCCCCACTCGGGGAAGGGGTTGACAAGGACGGTAAAGCCGAAGCGCCTGGCAAGCACGAGGATCTCGTCGTACTGCGTGACGACGGTCACGCGGGCAAACTCCTCGCGGGGGACGGTCTCGAGCGCGTGCTCGATGAGCATTTTGCCGTCCACCTTGGCGGCGAGCTTATTGGAGCCGAAGCGGCTGGCGTTTCCGGCCGCCATGATAAGGCAGCCGATCCTGAGCGGTTGGTTCATGGAGATCATCTCTCTTTCTCGGTTATGGTTACTTTATCATAAGCAGTCTCCCCAATGCAACCGGAAAATACACGCGCTATTCTGAAAGTAGGACTACGGCGTCTCTGTACAAACGGGGCGTTTGGTGTTAAAATCACAGCAAGAAAATGGGCTGATTCGCTGAAAACAGCTTGTTAGAATATCTTGCTTTTGTAAGAATTCCTAAAAATGTTCAAAATTTACCGAAGGAAGCGTCCCGGCAGGCGGGAACGCTGAAGGAGGTCTTTTATGTCGGAAGGATACAGCAGCAAGCCGATGCAGGCGACGAAGATCGGCGACCGCATCGTCCGCGTGGACGCGGTGCAGAAGGCGAGGGGCGAGGCGGTCTACGTCTGCGATATGACACTGCCCGATATGCAGTACGCCTACATGGTGCGCTCGACCATCGCCCGCGGAAGGATCAAGGCCATTCATGTGCCGGAGCTGCCGGAGGGGTACTATTTTATCTCCGCGAAGGATATTCCCGCGCAGGGCAAGAACGAGCTGTGGATGATCGCCAAGGACTGGCGCTGCTTTGCCGAGGACTATGTCCTCTACGTCGGCGAGACGATCGGCCTGGTGGTCGGCCCCGACCGCAGCGTTCTTAAGCGGCTCAAGGCGCAGATCAAAATCGACTACGAGGAGCAGACGCCCGCCGTCACCATTGACGACGGTATCCACTGCGTCGGCGGCCCCATGTTCCCGGAGAAGAACAGCAACGTCATGTGCGAGCTGTTCTGCGAAAAGGGCCGGCCGATGGACGAGGTGTTCGCCGAGGCGGACGAGGTCTTTGAGGAGACCATCGAAACGCCCTATCAGGAGCACGTCCATCTGGAGACCAACAGCGCCATCGCGGACATGGAGGACGGCAAGTTCGTCTTCTATGCCTCCGCCCAGTGCCCGTTCTACATCCGCAAGTCCATCGCGGGGCTGCTGGACATTCCCTACGACGATATCATCGTTCGCCAGTGCACGACCGGCGGCGCGTTCGGCGGCAAGGAGCATTTCCCCGACGTGCTCTGCGGCGCTCTGCTGGTGGCGGAGAACAAGATCCGCAAGCCCATCAAGATGGTCTTTGACCGCGAGGAGGACACGCAGTTCTCCGTCAAGCGCCATCCGTCCAAGTGCATCTACAAGACCGCGGTGAAGGACGGAAAGATCACCGGTGTGTACGGTCACATCTACTATAACTGCGGCGCGTACCTTTCCTCGTCCTACGTCGTGCTCCAGCGCGGCGTGTTCCACGGCAACGGCGTCTACACCTTCGACAATACCTATCTCAAGGGCGAGGGCATCGGCACGAATATGTTCCCGTCCTGCGCGTTCCGCGGCTTCGGCGCGCCGCAGACGATCTTCGCCATCGAGACGCATCTGGACCATCTGGCGCACCACCTCGGCGTGGACCCGCTGGCGTTCAAGATGCAGTACCTCGCCAAGAAGGGCGACGAGACCACGACCAACGGTCACATCATCGAGGAGGTCAAGCTCCCCGAGATGCTGGACGTCATCACCCGCGAGTCCGATTACTGGCGCAAGGCCAAGGAATACAAGCCCGGCTGCGGCAGGGGCATCGGCATCGCGCTCTATAACCACGGCGGCGCGTTCACCGGCAACGGCGAGCAGGCCATCATCAAGGCGCACGCGCGGCTGGTCAAGACCGGCGACCGCGTGAGCATTCAGGTCGGCTCCACCGAAATGGGGCAGGGCTTCAAAACGAGCCTGCGCAAGATCTGCGCCGCCACGCTCGGCGTGAGCATCGATCAGATCGAGTATCTCGATCCCGACACCTCCAAGGTCGTGGACTCCGGCCCGACCGCAGCCTCCCGCTCCACCATGGTCGTCGGCCGCCTTGTCGAGCGCGCCGCGCAGGAGATGAAGGAACGCTGGAGCGAGGGCGACTTCACCACCGAGGTCGAGTACGAGCATCCCGACGGCTACCCGTGGGATCAGGCGACCTTCCGCGGCGACGCCTACCTCGGCTACGGCTGGGGCGTTGTCTGCGTTGAGGTCGAGGTGGACAAGCTGACGAACGAGGTCAAGACGCTTGGCGTCTGGTCCTCTCACGAGATCGGCAAGGCCATCGACGAGCTGATCGTCCACGGTCAGATCAACGGCGGCATCCTCCAGTCCCTCGGCTACGGCTCGATGGAAAAGCTGGAGGTCAAGGGCGGCCGCTTCAAGCAGAAGAGTATGTCCGACTATGTGATCCCCACCTCGATGGATTTCCCGAAGCAGTTCTACCACATTCAGGAAAATCCCTATCCCTGGGGCCCCTACGGCGCCAAGGGCATGGGCGAGCTGGTGTTCAACGGCGCTTCAGCGGCCTATGTGGACGCGGTCGAGCGCGCGCTCAACACACGCTTTACATCCATTCCCATCCCGCCGGAAGCGATTGAGGAGGCTATGAAACATGTACACTGAGATTCGTTTTACATTGAACGGCGAGCAGAAGCTCTACCAGGGCGACCCGCTGAGAAGACTGCTCGACGTGCTGCGTGAGGACTACGGCCTCACCGGCAGCAAGGAAGGCTGCGGCGAGGGCGAGTGCGGAGCCTGCTCCATCATCAAAAACGGCGAGCTGGTCACGAGCTGCATCATCCCCGTCGGCGCGGTCAACGGCTGCGAGCTTTTGACCATCGAGGGCATCCGCGACACGGAAAAGGGCAAGTGCATCATCGACGCCTACGCCGAGGGCGGCGCGGTGCAGTGCGGCTTCTGCATCCCCGGCATGGTCATGGCGACCTATGTGCTGCTGAGCAGGAATCCCGATCCCACCGAGGAGGAGATCCGCGTCGGCATCAGCGGCAACATCTGCCGCTGCACCGGCTATGACCTGATCGTCGAGTGCATCCGACTCGCGGCGAAGAAAGGAGCGGCCTTATGGAACAGGTAAAGTGCTTCATTCCCGAAACGCTTGAGGAGGCGCTGCGTATCCGCAAGGAAACCGGTGCGACCGTCCTCGCCGGCGGCTCCGACCTGATGGTCGCGAACAGCATGGGCGCGGGCGTGACGCCCGCGTTCAAGGGCGACGTTCTCATCATCACCAATCTCAAGGAGCTCAAGGGCATCCGCGCGCTGCCGGACGGCAGCGTGGAGATCGGCGCGTGCACGACCTCGGCGGAGATCGCCCGCTCGCCCATCGCGCCCGAGCTTTTGAAGGATGCCGCGTCCCGCATGGGCGCGATCGCCCTGCGCAACAGCGCGACCATCGGCGGCAACATCGGCAACGCCTCGCCCAAGGGCGATATGCCCCAGCCGCTTATTCTGATGGACGCGGAGGTGGTGCTCGCGAGCGTGGACGGCGAGCGCCGTATGCTCGTGGACGACTACATCATTGCCACCAAAAAGACCGCGCTGCGCGAGGACGAGATCATCACGAAGGTCATCATTCCCAAGCAGGACTTCACCCACACTTTTTTCCGCAAGATCGGTATGCGCCGCGCGAACGCCATCTCCAAGCTGACGCTTTCCGCCGCCGCCACCGTCCGCGACGGCGTGGTGGTCGATTTCCGCGCCTCCTCCGGCGCGGCGGGCCCCAAGGTCGCCCGCTCCCGCAAGGCGGAGGAGCTGCTGATCGGCAAAAAGGTCAGCGAGCTTCACACCTGTAAGGAAGAATTCCTTGACGCATGGAATACGGTCATCAGCCCGCACGCCATGCCCGAATACCGCAGAAACACCACGCGCAGAATGCTCGCGTTCTTCATCGACGCGCTCGAAGCCGGCCATGCGCCCGGCCGTGTGGATATTCAGGAATAAAAGGGAGGCAATGCCATGATCTACCATCCCCGGACCCCGCAGGAGGCCGTGAACCTCCGCAAGGAGCACGCTGACACGGCGGTCTATCTTGCCGGCGGCACCGATGACCTCCGCCTCGGCGGCGCCGCCGAGGGCAAGGACCTCATCGACATCACCGGCTTCGACTTTAACACCATCACCGAGAAGGACGGCAAGGTCTATATCGGTGCGCTCTGCACCCTGCAGGACGTGATCGAGAGCGAGCTTGTCCCGGCATTTATTAGGGAGGCCGCCGGCTTCTGCGCCTCCTTTGCCAAGCGAAACAGTGCGACGGTCGGCGGCAACCTCGGCCTGCGCCGCTCCGACAGCTATCTTGCCGCCGCGCTGACTGCGGCGGACGCGGTGCTCAAATCCATCACGCCGCACGGCGAGCAGGACAAGCCCGTCGGCGAATACCTGCAAAGCGACTGCAAGCGTCTGATCGAGTATGTCGTGGTCGATAAAGACCGTACCGGCTCCGTCAAGCGCTTCGGCAACACCTCGTCGAGCCACGCGACGCTCATCGCCGCCGAGAGCGGCGGCATCTACGCGCTGAGCGTGCAGGGCAGCGGCCTTGTCTACGGCACGACGCCGGACATTGCCGAGCAGGTCACCTATGTCGACGACCTGACCGGCAGCGCCGCCTATAAGAAGTATCTGGCGGGCATTGTTTTCACACTCGGGAGGTAAGGGCGATGGAACTGAAATGCAAGATCAACGGCGAAGAGGTGACCCTCCGCGCCGAACCCACCGCAAGACTGCGTGATGTTTTGTACCGTGCTGGTTACCACAGCGTCCGCGACAGCGACGACGCCGAGGGCTTTGCCGGCAGCGATACCATCGTCTTCAACGGCAAGCTCAAATACGCGAACTTCATCCTGTTCTATCAGGCCGAGGGCGCGGAGATCCGCACCGCCGAGGGTCTGCTGAACGGACGTGAGCTGAACAATGTGCAGAAGGCCATGGTCGCCGCGGGTATCGTGCAGAGCGCGTACAACGCGCCCGCTGCCGCGCTCATTCTGACCTGGCTGCTCGAGCAGAAGCCGAACCCCACCCGCGAAGAGATCAAGGATGTGCTGACGAGCATCTTCATCCGCGACGCGGGCTATGAGCATTATTATCTCGCCGTCAAGCTCGCGACCGAGCTGCGCGACTTCGGCGAATTCCGTAGCGAGATCGCGCCGTCCTTCCGCCCCAGCCTCGAGGTCGTCGGTAAGCCCTGCGGCAAGATCGACGGTGCGGCGCTGGTCTCCGGCGAGCCGGTGTTTGTCGAGGACAAGGTGCCCGAGAACGTCTGGTGCCTGCACGTCCTGCGCAGCCCCTTTGCCAGCGCTTACATCAAGTCCATCGACACGAGCGAGGCAGAAAAGCTGCCCGGCGTCGCCGCCATCCTTACCGCGTACAATACGCCGGAGACGCACTATATGCAGGCCGGTCAGGGCAATCCCGAGCCGTCCCCGCACGACCGCCGGCTCTTCAACAGGAAGGTCCGCCACGTCGGCGACCGCGTCGCGGGCATCATCGCCCGCACGCCGGAGATCGCCGATCAGGCCGCCGCGCTCATCAAGGTCGAGTATGAGCCGCAGGGCGCGGTCTACACGGTCGAGGAGGCCATGGCGGAGGGCGCGCCGCTTGTACACAACGGCGAGGTCGTCTACAACGCGGGCGCGCCCGCGGACCTCGCGGAGTACAATAAGCTCGCGGGCGACGAGCGCGAGGGCAAGGTCGTCTACCAGTTCCCGCTGGGCGCGGACATCCATAAGAACATCGCCGCCTCCAACAAGGGCGGCATCGGCGATATGGAAAAGGGCTTCGCCGAGGCGGACGCCATTGTGGAGCGCACCTACCAGACCAGCCAGATCCAGCACACGCCGCTCGAGCCGCACGTCTGCTACGCGCATATCGAGGGCGGGCGTCTGGTGCTCAACTGCGCCACGCAGGTGCCGTACCATGTGCGCCGCATCGTCAGCTGGGTGTGCGGCATTCCGGAAAATAAGATCCATGTCATCAAGGAGCGTGTCGGCGGCGGCTACGGCAGCAAGCAGGACATTCTGGTGGAGGATCTGACCGGCTACGCCGCATGGGTCACCGGCAAGCCCGTCTACTACCGCAACACCCGCGCCGAGGAGTTCTACGCCAACTCCACCCGTCACCCCATGCGCGTGAAGGTGAAGATGGGCGGCAAGAAGGACGGCACGATCACCGCGCTCTTTATGGAGGTCTGCGCCAACACCGGTCCGTTCGGCAACCACTGCCTGACCGTTCCGATGAACAGCTGCTCCAAGACGCTGCCGCTCTTCGCCGTGGACAACATGGCGTATGATCTGAAGGTCTTTTACACCAACACGCCGCCCGCAGGCGCGTATCAGGGCTACGGTACGCCGAAGGGCACCTATGGCATCATGATGGCGATGGCGGAGCTGGCGGACAAGCTGGGCGTGGACTACCGCACGATGGTGGAAAAGAACCATGTCAGCGAGGGCTATATGCTTGAGATCCTCAAGGGTCTCGGCGAGGGCCGCGAGGGCAACGTCGTTCCCGTCGGCTCCTGCGGTCTGGACGAGGCCATTGCCAAGGGCTGCGACATGATCGAGTGGGGCAAAAAGGAAGTCTCCGACGATCCCGACTGGAAGATCGGCAAGGGCTTTGCCATGATCATGCAGGGCAGCGGTCTGCCCGGCTTGGACCATGCCGAGGCCATCGCCAAGCTGGAGACGGACGGAACAGTCATTCTCAACAGCGGCGGCGCGGACCTTGGCACGGGTCTTGACACCATCTCCGCCAAGGCGGTGAAGGAGGTCCTCAAGCTCCCGATGGAGAAGATCACGGTCGTGTCCGGCGATACCGACTCCTGCGTGTTCGATACCGGCGCTTACGCCTCCTCCGGCACGTTCTTCAGCGGCAACGCTTCACTGCTGGCGGCGAAAAAGCTCAAGGAGAAGATCTTGGCAGAGGCCGCTTTGCAGATGAACGAAAAGGTCGAGGATCTGGACGTTCGCGCACCCGGCGAGGTCTATTCCAAGACGAGCGGCAAGGCGCTCACCTACGGCGAGCTGTCCCACGCGGCGATCGCGGGCGACGGCCGCGGGCAGATGGTCGCGCACGGCAGCTATGTCACCACCGCATCCTCCGTGCCCTACGGCGCGCACTTCGCGCAGGTGGCGGTCAACGTCAGGACCGGCGAGATCAAGGTGCAGAAGTTCTACGCCCTGCAGGACGCGGGCACGCCCATCAATCCCGAGATCGCGCTGTGCCAGATGTACGGCGCCGCGATGAAGTCCATCGGCCACACCCTCTATGAGGATATGAAGCTGGATGAGAACGGCAAGTGCATCAACGCGAACCTCACGGATTACGGCGCGCCGATGATCGGCGAAGCGCCCGAGGATTTCAAGTCCGTGCTGATCGACGTCAACGACGACTTCGGTCCCTTCGGCGCGAAGTCCATCTCCGAGATCGCCTGCAACGGCGCGGCGCCCGCCATCGGCATCGCCATTCACGACGCCTGCGGCGTTTGGATGCGCTCCTGGCCGATGACGCCGGAGAAGCTGCTGCACGAGCTTGGCAGGATCTGAACGACTCGCTTCGCAAAAAAGGATTGAACCAAAAACAAAATGGTGCTATACTTTCCATAGCACCATTTTGTTTTGCGATAAAGGAGGAGTCCTTATGGTCATTACCGTTGGAAGACAGTACGGAAGCGGCGGCCGCGAGATCGGCACGGCGCTGGCGAACAAGCTCGGCATCGCTTATTACGACGATCTGCTGCTCAAGAAGGCGGCGGAGGAAAGCGGCCTTTGTGAGGAGCTGTTCCATAGCTTCGACGAGCGCCCCAAGAGCTTTCTTTATTCCATTGCGATGGACCCGTATTCCTTCACCATGCACCATGTGACGCCCAAGGGCAGCATCGAGCAGCAGGTGTACCTTGCGACCTACGATACCATCAAGCGTCTTGCGGACAAGGGTCCCTGCGTTCTCATCGGCCGCTGCGCGGACTACGCGCTCAAGGACCGTGACGATGTGATCAACATCTTCGTTTCCGCGCCGATCGAGAGCCGCATCAAGCGTGTGGCCGCGCGCAACAACATCTCCGAGGCGGAGGCGAAGGAGCGCATCAAGAAGACGGACAAATCCCGCGCGTCGTACTATAACTACTATTCCTCGAAGGACTGGGGCGAAGCCAAGAGCTACGACCTGTGCATCGACTCGTCGCTTCTCGGCATCGAGGGGACGGTCTCGCTGCTCGAAGAGCTGGTGAAGCTCAAGGGCATGAAGTAAAAGCCAAAAATGAAAAGGGAGCTTTGCGCTGCGGCGCAAAGCTCCCTTTTTCGCAATAATGTTACTTGTCCTCTTCCAGCTTTTCCAGACCCGCGCGCAGCGCGTTGAAGGCGGCTGGCAGGGAGGAGATGCTGTTTTCGGCGCGCCGAAGCTCGCCGGTCACACTGATGCAGGTGTTGCCGAGCGTTGAGAGAACGCTGTCGCAATGGGCGCGGCAGTCGCCGATCATAGTGGCAAGCCGCTCGTGGACGCCGCGCTCATACTCCTCGGCGCGCTGGTGCGCGTCGAGCTCAATGCCGGCAAGGTGCTCCTTGATGGTGGAATACTGCTCGGCCATGGGGCGGAGCTTATCATTCTCTGCGCGCAGGGAAGCGTTCTCCGCGCGCAGCGCTTCGGCCTCGGCACGCAGCGCGGTCAGCTCATCATTGGCTGTATCCAGCGCGGCACGCAGGGTGTCGCGCTCCGCCGCGGCGTCGCTGTGCTCTTGGGTGAGGCGGTCGTTTTCGCCGCGCAGGGTGCTGACCTGCGTGCGCAGCTCCTGCTCCTGCGCGCAGAGCTTGTCGATGTCGCCCTCGAGCGACTCGATGCGGGCGGTGCTCTCCGCCGAGGTCTTTTTGATATAGTCAATGACGTCCTCACGGTTGAAGCCGCCGAACAGGGAACCCTTAAAGGTATTGTTTTCCATCCTGAATCCCACCTTACTCATACTCTTTCGATAGTGTAGCACAGTTTTCGCCCGATGACAAGCAGAAAAAGAGCAGCCTTAGCCGGCTGCTCCGTTTTCTTTTTTGCTTGGCTTCGCAGCCTTTTTTCCGCGCCTGCGGCGGGCGAAGCGGACGAGCAGGAGGATCACCGCGGCGATCAGCACGAGAAAGATCGCCCAGAGCCACCAGACGGCCGCCGTGGTCAGCACGGCGAGCTGCACGTTTTCACCCTCCGCGGTGAAGAGCAGGTAGCTGCCCATTGAGGTCGTCTCGACCGGCTGCCAGCTTCCGTCGGACTGGCGGACAAAGACGGCGCAGTGATCCATGCTCACCTCCTCGGGCGGGAGATAGCGGATCGTGTGCTCGGCCAGCGCGTCGCGCGGGAAGGAAAGCTCCCACTGCTCGGCAACGGAGCGGTAGACGGTCATGGCGGGCAGCGTCCGCTCGGAGAGAAAGGAGAAATAATTTTTAAGCGCGGTGCGGCGGTTATCCGCAAGCTGCGGGAACGCGTTGGGATCGGGCGTCTGCGCGGCGGCGGTGAGCGTGTCCGTCTCGTTGAACTCGCCCTCGACGAAGAAAATGCTGCGGCCGTCCGCGCGCTGCGCGTCGCTCTGGAGGGAGGCGCGGTAGGCGGTGTACTCAGCGGTGACGACGGTATCAAAGCGCAGGTCGGTCAGGTCGGTGCGATCCCAGACCGGATAGCTCCCGCTTTGCTCTGTCAGACTGGGGAAGACGGAGAAATCGAAGGAGTCGCCGTAGTCAAAGCGCAGCGTTTTGAGCGTTCTGCCGTCGCAGACAAAGCGGAGTGTAAAGCTGAGAAAGTCCTCGGGCACGCTGCCGAGCGCACAGAGGGTAGCGTAGTCCATCGGCTCCGCCTGCCCGGATAGACTGCGGCGGTCGACGCCACGCAGCGTGTCGGAGACGAAATAATTGCCGCGGAAGACGCCGAGGTCACGCCCGGAGATCGCACCGGAAAACTGGTCACAGTCCTCAACGACAACGAGGCTGCGGCAATCGGTCACCGTGCAGCTGGAGCCGGCTGACGAGGAGGTGTCCTCGCTGCCGGAGCCGACGATGCCGCCCACGCTGCTCTTGCCGGAAAGCGTGAGCTTTGCCCAGCTGGAGCGGATGCCGGCGGAGGACAGTCCCGCGATGCCGCCGACATAGCTGCCGGTCTCGCTTCTTGCGCTGCCGTAGGCTTCGCAGGAGAGCACGATGCCGAGGTCCATCTCGCCGACGATGCCGCCGATGCAGTCTTTTTTGCCGCTGATGCTGCCGCGGTTGACGCAGTGCTGCACGACCGCCTTCGTCTCGTATACGCGGTCAAACACGGAGGAGGACTCCTTTTGATCGCCCTCGGGGTCCAGCTCGTATTCAATGGCCATGGCGCCGGCGATGCCGCCGACATTCAGGTCGGCGTCCACGGCGCCGTAGTTCGTGCAGCCGCGGACCTTGCCGAAAGTCACGGCGTCGATGTTCTCGTCGGAGGTATCCTCAAAAATATCCGAGGCGTCGGCGTCGGTCATATCCACAAAGATGTCAAGGCACAGATTGACGACTGCGTTCATCTGATCGTTCACCGCGCGCAGGTCGGCGGTGAGCGTCGAGCCGTCAGCAGAGAGCCCGTCGCTGAGCGCATCCAGCTCATCCATCGTGCTGCGCAGATTGGTGAAAAGGCTGTCCAGCGTGTCCTGATAGCCGTCGCCGAGGGGATAGAAGGTGAGGCTGCCGCGCGCGTTGAGATCTTCGATGAGACGGCGCGTTTTGCCCGTCGCCGTGTCAAGGCTGGCGGCGGCGTCGCTCAGCGCGTCGAGTGCCTGCTGAATATCGTCGTGCGCCTTGGGCGCGGCGTCCTTGAGAAAGTCGGAGAGGATGGCGGCGATTTTTGCCATGTCCGTCGAGATCTCCGCCATTACGCTCATGGCGTCAGAGAGCGCGGCAAGGGCGTCGGAGAGGAGTCGGCGCACCGCGTCGGTATTCCATGTCTTGCTGCCGTCAAGGTATTCCTTCAAATCGTTGACAGCGGTATTCAAGCTGTCCGCCGCAGCCTTGAGCTTGGCGCTGTTTGTCTGGATGCGTCCGCTGGCCGCGCTGAGCTCCGCGCGGTCGGCAGCGTTCAGCGTCAGATCCTTGTCGCACTGGCGGAGCGCGTCGACAGCGTCGCCCATGCTGTCCTCCGCCGCCTCGAGCGCCTTGAGAATGTCGGGCAGCGCGTCCGTCACGGTCTTGGCGCGGTCGGTCAGCTCATTGACGCTGCCAATGTTTTTGTCGATGAAGTCGGTCGTCTGACCCGCGAGCGAATCGGCGTCGTCCACTGCGGCATTGGTATAGGCGGAGACCGAATCGAGTCGGGAGGAGATGTGATCGTTCGTGCTGCCCACATCGTCCAGCGTGGAGGAAACAAGAGCGTTGAGCTTATCCAGCTCCGCGCGCAGCCTGGCGATCAGGTCGTCACGCAGCGAGAGATGGAGATAGGGCTCCATCTGACCGACGATGCCGCCCACATCCTTGCGGCCGTAGATCATGCCGTAGTTGGAGCAGAAATCCATAAAGCCGTCGCTGCGGCCCGCGCCGCCGCCGACGTTGTAGCCGAAGTGCGGGTAGCCGACCGCGCCGCGGTTGATGCAGGAGAGCAGGCTGCCGGAGGAATAGCCGGCGACGCCGCCGGTGTCTGAGGTGGCGTTCCGGCTCTCCGCCGCACCGACAGAAACGAGGTCGGTAAGAGAGGCGGCGGGGTCGATGCTCAGATCGTCAAGGCTGAGCGTGGGATCGACATTGGAGGTGTTCACGCCCGCGGAGTTGATGCACGCGCGCAGCGTGCCGAGGTTATAGCCGGCGATGCCGCCGGTGTAGCGATTGGCGGAGATGCTGCCGCTCGCGGTGCAGTTGGCGATGAGACCGCCCTCCTCGTTGCGGCCGGCAATGCCGCCCACGGCGTTGTCGCCCTTGACGACGCCGAAGAAGGAGCACTCCTCCAAGGTGCCGTAGTTGCGGCCGACGATGCCGCCGACGGCTTCCCTCGTGCCGCCGGGCGTGACCTGCCCCTCGACCTTGAGCGCGTGGACAAAGGCGCCGCGCTCAAGCGTGAGGAAGAGACCGGCGGGGGAGAGCGACTTGGTCAGCGTCAGACCGCTGATGGTGTGCCCGCCGCCGTTGAAGGTACCGCTGAAGCTGGCGATTGGCTCGAAGTCCACGCCGCGCAGGGAGATGTCGGCGGTCAGAAGGACCGTCTTGCCGCGCGACCAGGCGTCATAGGCGCAGCTGTCCGAAAGGGCGCACAGGTCCTTCGCCGTGTGGATGTAGATGATGCCGTCCTCCCCGGCGGCAAGCGCGGGCAGGGACAGGGAAAGGCTCAGCACGAGCGACAGGGCGAGCGCGAGCAGGCGGGAAGAGCGCTTATTCGGTTTCATCGTCTGCACCTCCTTCCTCGACCATGCTGCCGGAAATGACGGTCACGTTCACATCGCCGTCCACGATCGCGCGGACCACGCCGCTGACCGTGCCGTGGATCTCGCCGCGCACCACGCCGTCGAGCCGGATGCGTCCGTCCGCCGCGTGGCGGTGGATGACGTTCGGCACGGCGAATGAGGTCCGGTCAATGACCTTGGAGCCGATGAGCAAGATCTGCGGCAGGGCGAACATGACCATGATGATGGAGATGACCGTGCCGCGTCCGAGGCTTTCGCCGATGCCGGCAATGACCGGCTCGGAGGTCATGCGGCCGATCAGAAAGCCGCTGATCGACAGGATCGAGCCGGAAGTGATGATGGTCGGGAACGCGAAGTTGAGCGTTTCAATGATGGCATCGCGGTGGTGCATCTTGGCCTTGGTCTCCTGAAAGCGGCTGGCGATGACGATGGCGTAGTCGATGTTCGCGCCCATCTGGATCGAGCTGACGATCAGGTAGCCCAGGAAGAAGAGGTATTTGCCCGTGATGGTGGGGAACGAGAAGTTGATCCAGATGCAGCCCTGAATGACCAGGATCAGCAGCACCGGCATACCGGCGGAGTTGAAGGTGAAAAGCAGCACCGCCATGACGATCAGGATCGAAACGATGCTCACGACCTTATTGTCCACGGCAAAGGACTTTTCAAATTCGTACTCGTTGGTGGAGTCGCCCGCCAGATAGACCTTTTCGCCGGGGTAATACTTCTGCGCGATCGCGGTGACGGTGTCGGTGAAGGCGTAGGTCTCATCGCCGCTGACCGGCAGCGTGGAGTAGATGAGCATACGGCTGTACTGCTCGCTTTGGAGCTGGAGCTTGGCATTCGTCATCTGTGTGTAGGCGTCGTCCAGCGTGCTTTGCAGCTCATCGTCCAGCGTGACATAGCCCTGCTGCACCTCGTCGTAGAGAAAGAGGAACATATCAATGAGCGGGACGGAGTAGGTGGACAGGCCGCCGACGATCTTGCCGTAGCTGTCGTGATTCGCGGCGTAGGCGGCGTAGAGGAACTCGGCAACCTCGTAGTCGAGGTCCGTCAGCTCGGAGAACTGACGGGGCGTGAGCCTGTCGGTGAGCATATAGCCGCCCATGGCTTCGACGTTGGAAAGCCCCAGCGTGGAGTCGACCTCGTCGTACTGCTCAAGCTCGTCGAGAATGGCGCGCTCCTTGTCATAGTCGCCCGCGGGGACCACGAGCGCCATGAGGTTTTTGGTGCTGAAGTTGTCGTCGATCATATTCTCGGCGATCTGCGTTTCGTTGAGCTTGGGCGCGGAGATCAGCCCGTAGCCGTAGGCATAGGGACAGTCGGACGAGAGGCGGCAGCCGATCACAGCCAGCGCGACAAAGAGAATGGGAACGACATGGCGCGTGGCGTAGGCAAACTTGCCGACAAAGGGGATCTTGGGGACAAAGCTGCGGTGGCCGGTCTTGTCGATAAGCGGGCCGAAGAGCATCAGCAGGCCCGGCATGACAACGAACGCCGAGAGCAGCGCGAAGAGAATGGATTTGATGAGGCACAGCGCCATATCGGGGCCGAGCTTGAACTGCATGAAGAGCATGGCGACCAGACCGCCGATGGTCGTGAGCGAGCTGGCGCCGATCTCGGGGATGGACTTGCTCAGCGCCACAATGACCGCCTCGCGCAGAGGCAGGGAGCGGTGCTCCTCCTTGAAGCGGTTGCAGAAGATGATGGCGTAGTCGATGGAGAGCGCCAGCTGCAAGATGCTCGTCACGGAATTGGAGATGAACGAGATCTTGCCCATCATGAAGTTCGTGCCCTGATTGAGCACGAGCGCGACCACAAAGGTCAAAATCAGGACCGGCACCTCGCCGTAGGTCTCGGAGGTGAAGAGCAGCACGGTGACAATGACGATGGCGACATAGACCATAATGATGCTGATCTCGTGGTCGATGGTCTCCTCCTGCGTGTTGCCGAGGTCGGTGGAGACATAGAGATCGTAGCCGGCGAGCGAGTCCTTGACGCGCTCGAGCGCGTCGAGACAGCGCTCGTCGTCCTCGTCGTAGTCAAAGGTGACGGAGAAGAGCGCGCTGACGTTGTTGTAGTGCTCGTCGCTCTCGTCGAACGCCACGCCCTGCACGCCCTCGACATCCTCCAGCTTCTCCTGCAGATCGAAGGCGTCGGTGAGCGGGAGGTTGGCGACCATCACGCTCGCTGTGCCGAAGGTGGTGAATTGCTCGTCCATGACGTCGAGCGCCTGGCGGGTCTCGGAATCGGCGGGGAGATAGGCGGTCAGGTCGTTTTCCACCTGCACCCAGCTGCGGGAGAAGACGGAGAAGATCAGCCCGATGATGACGACAAGAAAGACAAGGTTGCGTTTATCGACGATGAAGCGGGCGAGCTTGAGCATAAAGCTCTCGCCGCTTTGTTCCGTTGGCTTTGCCATAGACGGACCTCCTGTATCGTGATATGCCCGGCGCACCGTGCGCCGAGGCGGAAAAATCAACACCTATTATATAACATAGACAATGCAAAAATGAAATATGGAAAACGTGAAAAATCTGTGAATAAAAGGGAGTCAGGCTGTGCCTGACTCCCAAAAACGAGAGAAAATCGGACTTATTGCGCACTTTGCCCAAACAGCAGGGGATGCCGCGCGGGGCGTTACTTTTCCACGATGACCTTCTGGGCGTTCTTCTCGCGGATGGCGGCGTAAATGCGGGCGATGATCTCGTCCGGTGCGCCCTTGGTCTGCTCACCGGTGACCATGTCCTTGCAGGTGACGACGCCGGAGGCGACCTCGTCCTCGCCGAGGAAGAGAACATAGGGGATCTTCGTCTTGTCGGCGTAGTTCATCTTGGCCTTGAACTTCTTGTTCTCGGTGTAGAGCTGAGCGCGCAGGCCGCGCTCGCGCAGTCGGGTGGCGAGGGAGACGGCAAAGCTCAGATCCTCCGTCATCGGCAGAAGCAGCACGTCCGCGGGCGCGGTGTTGAGCGCGTCGTTGAGAAGGCCCTGCTCGCCGAGCACATAGAACAGGCGCGTCACGCCGATGGAGATGCCCACGCCCGGCAGCTTGCGGTCGGTATAATACTCGGCGAGGTTGTCGTAACGGCCGCCGGAGCAGACCGAGCCGATCTGCGGATAGTCGAGCAGGGCGGTCTCGTAGACCGTGCCGGTATAGTAGTCGAGGCCGCGGGCGATGGTCAGGTCGACCTTGAAATTTTCCTGCGCGACGCCGAAGCCGCCGAGGTATTTGATGACGGTGGAAAGCTCCTCATAGCCGCGGTCGAACAGCTCGTCACGGCCGCAGTAGCCCTTGAGGGAGGCGAGAACCTCTTCGTTCGTGCCGGTGATGGCGATGAACTTGAGGATCTCGTCGGCCTGCTCGCCCGTGAGCTTGACATCGTCGACGAGAATGGCGCGCACCATGTCGGGACCGATCTTTTCGATCTTATCCACCGTGCGCATGATCTCGCCGCTCTGCTCGGTCAGGCCGAGCATAGAGTAGAAGCCGTTGAGCACGCGGCGGTTGTTGATGCGGATCTGGAAGCGCTTGAGGCCCATCGCCGAAAAGACGTCGTAGATGATGGCGGGGATCTCGGCGTCGTTCATGATGTCCAGCTCGCCGTCGCCGATGACGTCGATATCCGCCTGATAGAACTCGCGGAAGCGGCCGCGCTGCGCGCGCTCGCCGCGGTAGACCTTGCCGATCTGGAAGCGGCGGAAGGGGAAGGCGAGCTCGTTGTAGTGCAGGGCGACGTACTTCGCCAGCGGCACGGTCAGATCAAAGCGCAGGGAGAGGTCGCTGTCGCCCTTGGAGAAGCGGTAGATCTGCTTTTCCGTTTCGCCGCCGCCCTTGGCGAGCAGGATCTCGCTGGCCTCGATGATGGGGGTATCGAGCGGGGTGAAGCCGTAGCGGCCATAGGTCGTGCGCAGAATGTCCATCACGCGCTCCATCTGCTGCTGCTGCGCGGGAAGCAGCTCCATGAAGCCTGAGAGGGTCCGGGGCTTGATTCTTTCCATATCTATCTTCCTCCGTGAAAATCGTTGTGTGCGAATCTGCCAAAATCAATAATAATGCATTGTACAAGTTTACAAAGAAAATGTCAACCCCTTATTTGCTTATAAAGCATCACAACAGCGCATTAGCGCACGAAACTACGGCGATACCCGTTGCGTTTTGCGCAAAAGGGCGGTATAATAGCGGCAATATTGAAACAGGAGAAGGCTATGACCGATTATTTTTCCTATACGCTCGATGCCGACGCCATCTGCGCCATCAGCAGCATCGGGCTGGCACACCTCGGCGACGCGGTATACGAGCTGCTTGTGCGCACCTATCTCTGCGCGCACGGCAAGGCGACGGGCAAGGGTCTGCACCGCGCGACGGTGGAGCTTGTCCGCGCACCGAAGCAGGCGGAGCTGGCCGACGCCATTTTTGGGGAGCTGACGGACGAGGAGCACGACGTGTTCCGCCGCGGGCGCAATGCCAACGTCCACACGATCCCGCACAGCGCCGACCGCGCGCAGTACCAGAAGGCCACGGCGCTCGAGGCGCTCTTCGGCTGGCTCTATTTACAGGGTCGGCACGAGCGCATCAACGAACTGTTTAACCGGATGATGGAGGCGAACGATGCCGCTTGACGCGATCTGCCTGCGGGCATTGACAAATGAATTGAAGGGGCAGCTCCTCGGCGCGCGCATCGACAAGGTGCAGCAGCCCGCGCGCGACCAGATCGTGCTGCTCCTGCGCGGCAATCTGCGCCTGCTTATCAACGCGGGGCCGAACCAGCCGCGCGTGCAGCTCACGGAGGTCCTGCGCGAGAATCCCGCCGAGCCGCCGATGCTCTGTATGCTGCTGCGCAAGCACCTCGTCGGCGGACGCATCACGGAGATCGAGCAGAGCGGACTGGAGCGCATCGTGACGTTCACCGTCCGCAGCGTGAACGAGCTGGGCGAGTCCGGCACGAAGAAGCTGGTGCTCGAGGCGATGGGCCGCCGCTCAAACCTCCTGCTGCTCGACGAGGACGACCGCATTTTGGATTGTATGCGCCGCGTGGAGTTTGAGGTCTCCGGTGCGCGGGCGCTGCTGCCGGGGCTATACTACCAGCTTCCAACGCCGCTTGACAAGCTCTCGCTGCTGACCGACCCTGAGGGGGCGGTCGAGCTGGCGCGCCGCGGCGGGGGAGCGGAGGAGACCGTCGAGCGCTTCCTGCTTGACCGGTATCTTGGCATCTCGCCGCTCATCGCGCGCGAGCTGGCGCTTCGCGCCTTCGGCGCAGCCGACGCCCGCTTCTGCGACCGTGCGGACGGCTGCGAGCGCCTTGCCGCGGAAATGGAACGCCTGGCAGAAGCTGTGCGGGAGAATCGCTTTACACCGACCATGCTCTCGCGCGAGGGAAAGCCGGTGGATTTCACCTATTGTCCCATCACGCAGTACGGCGCGGAGACGGCGCAGACGACCTTCCCGACCTTTTCCGCGCTGCTTGACGCATTTTATACCGAGCGCGACCGGCAGGAGGCCGCGCAGCGCCGCGGGCGTGAGCTGACGCGCACGGTGACCTCCGCGCATGACCGCGTGGTGCGCAAGCTCGGAATGCTCGAAAAGGAGTACGCCGCCTCGCAGGACCGCGATACGCTGCGGCTGTACGGCGACCTCATCACCGCGAACCTCTACCGCATGGAGCGCGGGGCGGCGCGGCTGACGGCGCAAAATTACTACGACGAGAACGGCGCGGAGCTCGACATCCCGCTCGACCCGCTGCTCACGCCGCAGCAGAACGCGGCGAAATACTACAAGCGCTACACAAAGGCCAAGACCGCGGAGAAGCATCTGCGCGAGCAGATCGACAAGGCCATCGGCGAGCGCGACTACCTCGAGAGCGTGCAGGGCGAGATCGCACTGGCGCAGACCGAGGCGGAGTTCGCCGAGCTGCGCCGCGAGCTGCAGGAGACCGGCTATATCCGCCGCAGCGGAAAGGAAAAGAAGGGGCGCGAGAAGCCCATCGCGCCGCGCGAGTTCCGCTCGTCGAGCGGGCTGCGCATCCTTGTGGGCCGCAGCAACGTGCAGAACGACGTGCTCACGCGCAAGGCGGACAAGCGCGACCTGTGGCTCCATACGCAGAAGATCCACGGCAGCCATGTCATTCTCTGCACCGAGGACGGCGCGTATGATGACGAGAGCCTGCATGAGGCCGCGCTGCTCGCGGCGTACTATTCGCAGGCGCAGGACGGCAGCAATGTCCAGGTGGACTACACGAGCGTCAAATACGTCAAAAAGCCAGCGGGCGCCAGACCGGGCATGGTGGTCTATGAGACCTGCCGCACCCTCTATGTCACGCCGGACGAGGAGACGATCCGCCGTCTGGACCGCAAAAATAAGTAAAGAAAAAGAGGGCTGGCCGCCCTCTTTTTCTTCTTATGCGTGTTAGGCGTGCGCGTCGCCCTCGATGGGCTCTGTTTCGCGGAAAAGCATCGTGATGCACCATACGCCGGCAAGGCCCACGAGCGTGTAGATCACGCGGCTGACCGTGCCCATCTGACCGCCGCAGAGGAACGCGACGAGGTCAAAGCCGAACAGGCCGATGCTGCCCCAGTTGAGCGCGCCGATGACGGCGAGCGTTAATGCCACTTTGTCGATGACCATGGATCTCCCTCCTAATCGTGTTTGGTTGGCTGTGCATATTGTTCGCAAAAGACAAAAAAATATACATCCTTAGAAATTTTCAGCAAAAGCAGAAAAATAATCAGGTAAAATTTGCCGCAATGGATTGCTTTTTGCGCGGGGGATATTGTATAATCTACACGATATCTACCGCACGCAAGGGGCGCCGCCCCGTTTCAACAACGAACATCAGGAGGAAACACCATGAACGAAAAATTCAGTAAGCTCGGCTTCTATCCCGCTGACATCCTGCTGCCCAACAAGGACGTCGATATGGAGAAGTGGGCCGTCGTCGCCTGCGACCAGTTTACGTCCGAGCCCGAGTATTGGGAGCGCGTGGAAAAGACCGTCGGCGATGCGCCGTCCACCCTGCGACTCATCCTGCCCGAGGCCAACCTGAAGGCCCCCAACGTCGACGAGTTCATCGCCGACATCAACGCTTCCATGGACAAGTATCTCAAGGAGAACATCTTTGAGACGCTCAAGGATTCTCTCATCTACATCGAGCGCGGCCAGAGCGACGGCAAGATCCGTCACGGCCTGATCGGTATGGTCGACCTCGACCAGTACGATTTCACCCCCGGCTCCGGCGCCCTGATCCGCGCCACCGAGGGCACCGTGCTCGACCGTATCCCCCCGCGCGCCCGCGTGCGCCGCAACGCGCCCATCGAGCTGCCCCACGTCATGCTGCTTATCGACGATCCCGATAAGACCGTCATCGAGCCTCTGACCGCCGCGGCCGACGGCATGGAGATGGTCTACGACTTCGACCTCATGGAAAACGGCGGCCACATTAAGGGCTTCAAGCTCTCCGCTTCTCAGATCGACGCCGTGGCAGACGCTCTGATGGGCCTGACCACCGACGAGGCGATGAAGAGCAAGTACGGCGTGTCCGGCGTGGCTCCGCTGCTGTTCGCGGTCGGCGACGGCAACCACTCCCTCGCCACCGCCAAGGCCTGCTACGAGGAGCAGAAGAAGGGCAAGACCCCTGAGGAGTATCTCGCCCTGCCCGCCCGCTACGCGCTCGTTGAGGTCGTCAACAACCACGACGACGCGCTGCAGTTCGAGCCGATCCACCGCGTCCTCTTCGGCGTGGACCATGAGAAGTTCATGGAGGAGTTCAAGAAGTTCTATCCCAACACCCACGAGGGCAAGGGCGAGGGCCACACCATCGAGGTCTGCTGGGCCGGTCACGACGAGTTCATCACCGTTCCCGATCCCAAGGTGCAGCTGGCCGTCGGTACGCTCCAGACGTTCATCGACGAATACCTCAAGAAGTTCGGCGGCGAGGTGGACTATATCCACGGCGACGAGGTCACCCGCGAGCTTGGCTCCAAGGAGGGCAACATGGGCTTCCTGCTGCCCGCGATGGGCAAGGAGCAGCTGTTTAAGACCGTCATGGCCGACGGCGTGCTGCCCCGCAAGACCTTCTCGATGGGTCACGCGCAGGATAAGCGCTACTACGTCGAGGCCCGCAAGATCCGATAACCGATATACCGAAAAAGCGCCCCTCGGCGGGCGCTTTTTCAAATAGGAGGACCATTCGATGAACTACAAGAAAGCCAGAGCATGGCAGGACATTCTTCTCTTCGGCGGCGCGTTCGTCGCCGGTGTCGGCGTGTGGGGCTTTGACAGCACGTTTTTGGGGCTTCTGGGCCTGACGATGGTGCTGCTGTCCATCCTCGTGTGGTGGCTATACTACCGCTGCCCGCAGTGCCATGAGAGCCTTGGGCGCGGGAACCCGAAGCATTGCCCGCACTGCGGCGCGTGGCTCGGCGACGAGCCGGAGCCGGAGGAGAAGAAAAAGATCCAGCACAAGAAAAAGAGAAGATGAAAACACAAACGGTCCCCGCCTATGCCAAGCTCAACCTGACGCTGGACATCTTAGGCAAGCGCCCGGACGGCTATCACGAGCTGCGGATGGTCATGCAGACCGTTTCGCTCTGCGACGATGTGACCGTGACGCTCATCGACGGCACAGGCGTCGCCTGCCGCGTCGCGGGCGCAGAGCTTCCGTGCGACGAACGCAACCTTGCCGTCAAGGCGGCGAACGCCTTCTGCGAGGCGCTCGGCTATCACGGCGGCATCGACATCACGCTTACCAAGCGCATCCCGTCCGAGGCCGGGATGGCGGGCGGCAGCGCGGATGCTGCCGCCGTGCTGCGCGCGCTGCGCGATCTGATCGCACCCACGCTCACGGACGAGCGGCTTGAGACGATCGGCGCGCGTGTCGGCAGCGACGTGCCGTTTTGTGTCCGCGGCGGCACGCAGTTGGCAGAGGGCCGGGGCGAGCGGCTGACCGTGCTGAAAAACGCGCCGAGGCTCTATGCCGCGGTCTGCAAGCCGGACTTTCCCATCTCTACGCCCGCGCTCTTTCAGCGGTCGGACCGCGTGGCGCTGACCGATCGACCCGACACGGCGGCGATGCTCGCCGCGCTGGAAGCGGGCGACGCGGCGGCGCTGTGCGCGAAGGTCAAAAACGTCTTTGAGCAGGTACTCCCGGACGAACAGCGCACGCGCATCGAGGACATCAAGCGCGCTTTGCTTGCCAGCGGTGCGGAATGTGCCGCGATGACCGGCTCGGGCAGCGCCGTGTTCGGACTGTTCCGCGAGGAGGACGCCTGCCGCATAGTGTGCGAGGCGCTGCGAAGCGCAGAGCTGCAAACCTTCTGCACGATTTTTGTTTGAAAAACAAAAAAACCGTCCATACTCAAACTATTACTTGAAACGGACGGTTTTTTCTTATGAAATTTCGGAAGATCGAGATATCCCTTGCCGTCGGCCTCCTTTGCGCGCTCGTGTGGTGCGCGCTGGAGCCGGGCTTTCTGATGAGCTGGTGGGGCGCGGCGTTCGAGCCGCTGTGCGACGGTGTGCTGACCGCCGAGGGCGAGGGCGGCGAGGTCGTGCTGCGCTCGTTCTTCGCCGAGCTGCTGGAAAAGCTGCTTTCCTGAAAGAGCCGCCTGCGGGCGGCTTTTTCTTATGTCAGGACGTTGAAGAGCATGATGGCCACGCCGAGGATGACGAGCACCACGCCGGTCGCGCGGTTGAGCGTTTTGGGAGAAGCCTTGTTGGCGAACACGGCGGCGACGCGCGCCCAGACGAGCGTGAAGAGCACGCAGAGCGCGAACACCGTCCAGTCCGGCGCGCCGCCGATGGCGAAGTGCGAGACCGCGCCGGTGAGCGCTGTGAAGGTCATGATGAAAACGCTGGTGCCCACGGCGGTCTTGAGCTCGTAGCCGAGCACGGAGGTGAGGATGAGCAGCATCATCATGCCGCCGCCCGCGCCGATGAAGCCGCAGATAAAGCCGATGAGCACGCCGCAGAGAACAGACTGCACGGCGCGCTTTTTCGCGCTCACGCCGGCCATGGCCTCCTTGGTCGTCATGACGGGACGGACGATGAACTTCACGCCGAGCAGGAAGGTCATAAAGACCGAGAATCCGCCCATCGTGGCCGAGGGGACAAGGCTTGCAATGTAGCTGCCGACCACGGTGAAGGCCAGCACGCATGCCATCATGATGAGGCCGTTGCGGATGTCAAGATTCTTGTTTTTGCCGTAGGTGTAGGCGGACACAGCGCTCGCCAGCACATCGGACGAGAGCGCGATGCCGACGGCCATGTAGGGATCCATGCCGAGAAAGGTGATGAGCATGGGGCTGATGACCGCCGCGGCGCTCATACCGGCAAAGCCGGTGCCGAGACCTGCGCCCATGCCGGCGAAAAAGGTGACGAGAAGTGTGATGACAAATTCCATTTTTAAGGCTCCTTTTCTAACATGGCGTCGAGATCGGCGTCCATAACGGCGAGCGTCCGGAAGAAGCTCGCGCGCATTTCTTCATCTGTATGAGCAAAGAGCTGCTCAAAAAAAGCGGATTGCACTGCGCGGCCCCGCTCAATGACCGGCTGCGCCCGCTCGGTGCAGACGAGCAGCGTCTTTCGACGGTCGCCCTCGACCGTCTCGCGCCGCAGATAGCCCTCGCGCACGAGCTTATCAACGTTCACCGAAACGAGGTTGGCCTTGATGCGCCGGACCTCCACGATGTCGCCCGCCGTCCGGTAGCCGGGGTTGTTGGCAAGAAACATCAGAATGTCAAAGGCGGTCTGCGGCAGCTTCAGCTCGCGGCAAAGCGGCTTGCAGGCGGCGGCATAGGCGCGGGCAAATTTATGGGCAAATTCCTTACCGGCGTTCATACGCAGGACTCCTTTTCAAATAATGCAAAATTGAACAGTTCAAATTTGAATTAAAAGATAGCACACATCGGGCACCTTGTCAAGAAAAATATTGACGCCCGTTCAATTCAGGGCACGGCGGAATATCCACGGTTGCCGAACGGCGGGAATGATGGTAAAATAGAAAAAAACGACGAAAAGGAGGGCGGTATCATGCTGCGTATCCTGCTGGGCCGCGCCCGCACGGGCAAGTCCGCGCGGGTGCTGGAGGAGATCCGCGCGCTGGGCGATTCCTCGCAGCAGATCCTGCTCGTGCCGGAGCACGCTTCGCACGTCGCGGAGGTGGACGTGTGCCGCGCGTGCGGTGTGACCGCGAGCCGTCACGCGGAGGTGCTGACCTTCAAGCTGCTGGCCTCGCGCGTGCTGACGCTCACCGGCGGCGCGGCGGAGGTGACGCTCGATAACGGCGGCAAGCTCCTGCTGCTCCAGCGCGTGCTGGTGTCGCTTGCGCCGAGCCTGCGCGTCTATCGCCGACCCTCACAGCGCGCGGCGTTTCTGGAAAGTCTGCTCGCGCTCATCGAAGAATTGCAGGCCTATGCCGTCGCGCCGGAGGTGCTGGCGGAAAAGGCCGAGGCCATCGCGGGCGAGAGCGGCGAGCGGCTGCGCGATGTGGCGCTGCTCTACGGCGCGTATCTTGCCAAGCTCCACGAGGGCGGGCGCGACGCGCGCGACCGGCTGGAGAAGCTGGAGGAAAACCTTGCGACCTCCGGCTACGCCGACAATAAGGACATTTTTCTCGACGGCTTTTCCTACTTCACGGGCCGCGAGCGGAACATCCTGCGCATTCTGCTCAAGCGGGCAAAAAGCGTCACTGTGACGCTGCTCGGCGACGGCAGCGACAGCGAGCTGTTCGCCGAGGGCCTGCGCGTACGCGAGCAGCTTTACGCTCTTGCGCGGGATGCGGGCGTTCCCTGCACGGAGGAGGTGCTGCGCGGCGGCGCGCCGCGCGATGCGCTCGGCCATGTGGAGAAGCATTTCTTCGGCGGCAATGTCCGCTGGGACGAGCCAACGGAGCAGTTGCGGCTGTATGAAGCCTCCACCGCTTACGACGAGGCGGAGCGGATCGCTGCGGAAATTCTGCGTCTGGTGCGCTGCGAGGGCTACCGCTTCCGCGATATTACGGTCACCTCGCGCGATATGGATGCCGCGGAGCCGGTGCTGCGCACCGTATTCGCGCGCTGCGGCATCCCGCTCTACTGTGCGCGGCGCAGCGATATTCTGCGCCGCGGCGTGCCCGCGCTGCTGCTCGGCGCGCTCGACGCGGTGAGCGGAGGCTTTGAGTACGAGGATGTGTTCCGCTGCCTCAAGACCGGCCTCGCGGGACTTTCGGCGGAGGAGTGCGACCTGCTGGAAAACTACGTCATCAAGTGGGACATTCGCGGCGCAATGTGGACGCGCGACGTTCCGTGGACGGCGCACCCCGAGGGCTACGGCGTGCCGTGGCGCGCAGAGCATGAGGAAATGCTCGCGCGGGTGAACGCCGCGCGGGAAAAGGTACGCGCGCCGCTGAGCCATCTCTATGAGGGCGTGCGCGGCACGGGAGACGTTGAGGGTAAAGTAACAGCACTTTACAATTATCTGACGGAGATCGCGCTGCCTGAGGAGCTGCAGCGGCAGACGGAGACGCTTTGGCAGCGCGGCGAAACGCAGCGGGCGGAGGAGCTGGCGCAGCTCTGGAACGTTCTGTGCGGCGTGCTCGACCAGTTTGTGGAGATGCTGGGCGGTACCGAGCTGGACGCGGAGGAGTTCGCGCGGCTCATGCGCCTTGTGCTCACGCAGTATTCGGTCGGCACGATCCCGGTCTCGCTTGACCGGGTGAGCCTTGCCGAAATGGCGCGCAACGACCGCCACGCCGTGCGCGTGCTGTTTTTGATGGGAGCGAACGACCATGTGCTGCCCGCTGTGGGCGGCAGCGGCGGCATTTTGAAGGACGAGGACCGCGCGGCGCTCGAGGCGCTCGACGTGCGCCTTGCGCCCTACGGTATGGCGCAGTTCCGGCTGGAGCTGCAGAATCTCTATGCCGCGCTCGCCCAGCCGACCGACCGGCTCTACATCTCTTATCCGCGCTTTGATAACGCGGGTGCCGAGCTGCGCCCCAGCTTTGTCGTCAGGCGCGTGCAGACGCTTTGCCCGTCGGTAAAGGTCGAAACGGAGGATGCCGACAAGGCATACCGCCTTACAATGGAGAGCGGTGCGCTCGACTATGCGGGCGAACACGTCGGCGGGGAAGCGTGGCGTTATCTGGAGCGGCGCGGCGGCTGCGCCGAGGCGCTTGCCGCCATGCGCGACGCTTCGCACTATACGCGCGGAAGGCTCTCGCGTGAGGCCGTCCACACGCTCTACGGGCGCAGCATCACGCTCAGCGCCTCGCGCATGGACAAGGCGCGGAGCTGCCATTTCGCCTACTTTATGCAGTACGGCCTGCGCGCGAAGGAGCGCACAGCTGCGGGCTTCGACGCGCCGCAGGTCGGCACCTTTGTCCACGACGTGATGGAGCACACGCTTCGCACGGCGAGCGAGCGCGGCGGCCTCAAGGCGCTGGAGCGTCCGGCGCTGCACGCGCTTGTGCGGCAGGCGATCGGTGCATACATTGAAAAAAATCTCCCCGACCTTGACGAGAAAAATGCGCGCTTCCGCTATCTTTTCCGCCGGCTGTGCGAGTCGGTCTACCGCATCATGGATTCGACGGTGGAGGAGCTTTCCAACTCCGATTTCGAGCCGCTGGCCTTTGAGCTGGGCTTCGGCGCGGACGGACAGCTCCCAGCCGTGACCATCCGCGAGGCGGGGGAGGAGCTGCGCGTGGTCGGCAAGGTCGACCGTGTGGACGGCTGGCTCAAGGACGGTAAGCTGTATCTGCGCGTGGTGGACTACAAGACCGGCGCGAAGCGCTTTGACCTCGCGGAGCTGCGCTACGGGCTCGGCCTGCAAATGCTGCTCTATCTCTTTACGCTGCGGGACGAAGGGGGAAAGCTCTTCGGCGGCTGTCCCATTGAGCCGGCGGGGGTCCTCTATCTTCCCGCACGGGAAAAGCTGCTGAATCTGCCGCGCAATGCCTCGGAGGAGGAGATCGAGCGCGCGATGCACAAGGAGCTGCAGCGCAGCGGCATGGTGCTGAACGATCCCGCGGTGCTGCGCGCGATGGAGCACAGCGCGCTGGAAGCGCCGTGCTATCTCCCGGTGCGCGTGAAAAAGAGCAAGGACGGCGAGACGGAGATCACCGGCAGCATCGCCACGAGCGCTCAGCTCGGCAAGCTGGGCTTATACGTTGAGGAGCAGCTGCGCCGCATGGTGCGCGAGCTGGCGAGCGGCAACATCGACGCTGACCCGTGGGCGCGCAGCGAGCAGGACAGCGCCTGTACCTATTGCGAATTCGCGCCCGCCTGCCACTTTGAAAACGGCCGCGGCGGCGACCGCATCGAATACATCCGCGCGACCGGAGCCGAGCAGCTCTGGGAGCACGTTGACCGGACGATCGGGGAAGGGGGAAAACGCGATGGCTGACATCCTGACCGCCGAGCAGCAGGCGGCGGTAGAGAACCGCGGGCGGAGCCTGCTGGTGTCCGCCGCAGCGGGCAGCGGCAAGACGAAGGTGCTCGTCGAGCGGCTTTTTTCCTACGTCGAGAGCGGCGAAGCGAACCTTGACGACTTTCTCATCATCACCTACACCCGCGCCGCGGCGGCGGAGCTGCGCGGCAAGATTGCCAAGGTCCTCGGCGAAAAGCTGCAGGAGGACCCGCTCAACGCGCATCTGCAGCGGCAGCTGCTGCGCGTTTACCGCGCGGACATCAAAACGGTGGACGCCTTCTGCACGGCTCTGCTGCGCGAGAACTGCCACCTGCTGCGCGAGGACGCGCGCGGCCACGCGCTGCGGCCCGATTTCCGCGTGCTCGACGAGAATGAGGCGCAGCTTCTGCGCGAGCGGGTGCTCGCGCGTACGCTGGACGAATTTTATGAAATCATGCGCGATGGCGACGGCGCGTCGCTCCTGGCCGATACCCTCGGCGCGGGGCGGGACGACCGCGCACTCGGCGCGCTGGTGCTCGAGCTGCACGGAAAGCTGCAGGCGCAGCCGTACATGGACCGCTGGCTCGCGTCGCAGGAGCAGCTTTGGCACGATCTGCCGCCGCGCGTGGAAGATACGGTCTACGGGACGCTGCTGCTTTCTATGGTGCGGCGCAAGGCGCTCCACTGCGCCGCACTGCTGCGCGGCGCGGCGGAGGAGATGACGTCGGACGCCGCGCTTGCGGATAAGTACGCGCCGCTCTTTCTCGGCGTGGCGGAGCAATTCGGGCTGCTCGCCGCGTCAGCGGAGGAGGACTGGGATGCGGCGGCGAAGCGCCGCGTGGATTTCCCGCGCCTGACGGCGGTGCGCAAATGCGGGGACGAAGCGCTCAAGGCCAAAATGCAGGGCGTGTGGAACGGCTGCAAAAAGACCGCCAAGGGCTTTGACGAGGTGTTTTCCGTCGCCTCCGCTGAGGCGATGGAGGACCTGCGCGCGATGGCGCCCGCCATGCTCGCGCTCTTAAAGCTGACAGCGGACTTCTCCCGCGCCTATCAGGAAGAAAAGCGGCGGCGCAACGCGGCGGACTTCTCCGATCAGGAGCATGAGGCCATTGACCTGCTCCTCGGCGCGGACGGACAGCCCACCGACCTTGCGCGAACGGTCTCGCAGCGCTACCGCGAGATCATGGTGGACGAATATCAGGATACGAACGAGGTGCAGAACTGCATCTTCTCCGCCATTTCCAGTGAAGGAAAAAACCTTTTCACCGTCGGCGACGTCAAGCAGAGCATCTACCGCTTCCGCCTCGCCGACCCACGTATTTTCCTCGACCACTATCTGCGCTACCCGCACGCCGCCGACGCGGCGGAGGGCGAGAGCGCGAAGCTCCTTTTGAGCAAAAACTTCCGCTCGCGCGATACGGTGCTGGACGCGGCGAACTTCGTGTTCCGCAACGTCCTTTCCCGGGAAATGGGCGAGCTGGACTACGGCGAGGACGAGTCCCTGCACGTCGGGGCGAGCTATCCCGAGACCCCCGACTGCTGCACGGAGTTCCATTTTGTGGAGATGTCCGCGCAGGAGAGCGATACGGAAAAGCTCCGCGCGGCCCGGGCCGAGGCGAGCTTCGTCGCGGACTACATACAAAGGCTCATCGCCGGCGGCTTCACGGTGCAGGACGATAAAACGCACGAGCCGCGCGCGGTGCGGGAGGAGGACATCGTCATCCTCATGCGCTCGCCCCGCACACGGCTTGCCGACTATCGCCGCGCGCTGGAGAGCCGCGGACTGCACTGTGCCGCCGAGAGCGACGGCGGCTTTTACGAGACGATGGAGGTCGCCGTGACCTTCGCGCTGCTCGAAATATTGGACAACCCGCGGCAGGACGTGCCGCTCATCTCCGTGCTGCGCTCGCCGCTTTTCGGCTTCACGCCGGACCGTCTCGCCGAGCTGCGCGCGAAAACGCCGGGCGGCGATTTTTACGATGCACTCGCCGCGGACGGGGGCGAGGATGCCGAACGGTTCCTCGCGCTGCTGCGCGAGCTGCGTGAAAGCGCGCAGACGCTCACGCTCACCGAGCTGGTCGCGGCGCTCTATGAGCGCTGCCATATCCCGGCGGTGTTCGGCGCGATGCGGGGAGGAGCCGCACGCCGGGAAAATCTTCGTGCGTTCTTCTCGCTGGCGGAGGAATTTGAGCGCGGCGGCGGGCGGGGGCTCTTCGCCTTTGTCCGGCATCTGCGCGAGCAGCTGGAATCCGGCGAGCCGCCCGTGCCGCAGACCACGCACGCCGCGCAGGGCGTGCGCATCATGAGCATCCACAAGTCCAAGGGACTGGAATTTCCGGTCGTGATCCTTGCGGACCTCGCGCGGTCGTTTAGCCGCATGGACTTCCAGAGCTCCGTGCTCGTCCACCCGGAATACGGCCTCGGGCCGGTCTGCGTGGACACGAAGCGCTCGATCAAATACCCCACGGCTGCGCGGCTCGCACTCGAGCGTCAGCTGCGCCGCGAGGCAAAGGCCGAGGAGCTGCGCGTGCTGTACGTCGCCATGACGCGCGCGAAGGAAAAGCTCGTCATGGTCTGCGCCCGCGCGGGCGCGGCGAAGCATCTTGCCGACCTCTGCGCCGTGACCTCCTGCCCCGTGCGGCCGGAGACGGTGGAGGAGCAGAAGTGCATGGCGGACTGGATCCTGCTACCGCTTTTGTGCCGTCAGGAGGCCGCGCCGCTGCGTGAGCTGGCGGGCGCGGACGCGGCGGCGGTCACGGTAAGCGATGCGCCGTGGCGCGTGGAGATCCACAACGGCTATGACTTTGCGCCCACCGAGCGCGCGGCAGAGGAGCGCGCGGAGGAGACTGCCCCCGAGCTGCCGCTGGACACGGCGGCGCTGGAGTGGCGCTATCCCTACGAACCGGAAACGACGCTCAGCGCCAAGCTGACCGCGACGCAGCTCAAGGGCCGCGCGCTTGACGAGGAGATCGCGGAGAACGCCCCGCTGCCTCCACGCCTGCGGAGCCTCGCGAAGCCGAGATTTCTGGAGGGAGCGGCGGCGCTTACGCCCGCCGAGCAGGGCACCGCGATGCACGCGGCGCTGCAGTTTCTCGATTTCTCGACGCCGGCGGAGGAAGGTGCGGTGCGCGCCGCAGTCAAAAGCATGGAGGAGCGCCGCCTGCTCACGCCCGAGCAGGCGCGGGCGGTCGACGCCGCCGCGCTGACGCGGTTCCTGCAAAGCCCGCTGTGCGCGCGCATCCGCGCGGCAGGGGAGCGGGCCAGGCGGGAATACCGCTTCTCGCTGCTTGAGAGCGCCGTGCGCTTTGTGCCGGAGGCGAGCGCCGGAGACGAGATCCTTTTGCAGGGCGTGGTGGACTGCTTCTTTGAGGAGGACGGCGCGCTGGTCGTGGTCGATTTCAAGACCGACCGCATCGCGCCGGACGCGCTCGCCGAGCGGGCGGAGCATTACCGGCCGCAGCTCGAGGCGTACTCGCTCGCACTCGCGCAGGTGATCGGAAAGCCCGTGAAGGAGAAGATCCTATACTTCCTCCGCCGCAGCGAGCAGATCATACTCTAGTTATAAAAACGAAAAAACTTTGCAAAAATGCAAAAAGTGCTTGCATTTCTGTGCTTGATGTGATATTCTATTCGAGCTTGAAAAGGGCGGTCCTCTGCCGTGCGCGGGTGAAAGAACCCTGATGCGCCATGGAAAAGCGGTCACGAACGCCTATAAATTAGGAGGAAATATCCATGGATCTCATCAAGGAACTCGAAAGCCAGCAGATGAAGGCTGAGAAGCCCGTTGCCAACGTCGGCGACACCGTCCGCGTCCACGTCAAGATCAAGGAAGGCTCCCGCGAGCGTATCCAGGTCTTCGAGGGCATCGTGATCGCCAAGAAGCACGGCGGCATCGAGGAGACCATCACCGTCCGCCGTCTGGCCTATGGCGTCGGCGTCGAGAAGGTTTTCCCGCTGCACTCTCCCTCGATCGAGAAGATCGAGACCGTGCGCACCGGTTTTGTCCGCCGCGCGAAGCTCTACTATCTGCGTGACCGCGTTGGTAAGGCTGCCAAGATCCGCGAGAAGCTGTAAGAAAAGCAAAATAGAAACGACGTGGGCGACCGCGTCGTTTTTATTTTTGTTGTTTTTTTGCGTGGCGCGTGGTATCATACACCATGAAATATTCTGCGGCCCTGCGCCGCCTGAGCGATGGAGAAACGAGTATGAACGATTTTGATAATGAGATCCTGCCCACCGATCCCGACGAGGGAGAGGAGATCACCGAGCGCGTCGCCGGGCGCGAGACCTACGAATGGGTGCGCTCGCTGGTGGGCGCGGTGTTGGTCATCACGCTGCTCTTTACCTTCGTGGTGCGCCTGATGGGCGTTGACGGCCATTCGATGGTGCCGACGCTGCAGGACGGCGACCGCCTGATCGTGGTCAGCGGCTGGCTGTGCGGCGATTACAAATACGGCGACATCGTCATTGCGTACAAGGAGAGCTTCGATGCCGAGCCCATCGTCAAGCGCGTTATCGCCACCGAGGGGCAGACCGTGGACATTGACTTTACGCTCGGGCGCGTGTTCGTGGACGGCGAGCTGCTGCAGGAGGATTATGTCAACGACCTGACCTATCTCGACGAAGGAACGCAGTTCCCGCTGACGCTCGGCGAGGGCGAGCTGTTTCTGATGGGCGACAACCGCAACCGCAGCAGCGACAGCCGCGACGAACGACTCGGCGCGGTGGACGAGCGGCTCATCATCGGCAAGGCGGTGCTGCTGGTATTTCCGGGCAGGGACAGCCTGACCGACAAGCGCGATTTCAGCCGTCTCGGTTCTTTGAAGATGAAGTGAGGGGGGAGACGTTATGCAGCTGGAAAGTCTGAGCTGGTTCCCCGGACACATGACAAAAACGCGCCGCATGGTCGCCTCCGAGATCGGCAGCATGGACGCGGTGTGCGAGATCATCGACGCGCGCATCCCGCGCGCGAGCCGCAATCCCGACCTTGACGAGCTGACCGCGGGCAAGCCGCGCATCGTGGTGCTCAACCGCGTCGATCAGGCGGACCCCAAGGCGACGAAGCAGTGGGCGGCATGGTTCCGCGCGCAGGGCTATGCGGTGCTGGAGGTCGACGCCAAGTCCGGCGCGGGCGTGAAGCAGTTCGCACCCGCCGTGCGCGCGTTGCTTGCGGACAAGCTCCGCGCCTACGAGGAAAAGGGGCAGGTCGGGCGCGTGCTGCGCGTGATGGTGCTCGGCATCCCGAACGTCGGCAAATCGACCTTCATCAACAAGGTGTCCGGCCGAAAGACCGCCAAGGCGGAGGACCGCCCCGGCGTGACGCGCGGCAAGCAGTGGGTTCCGGTGGATAAAACGCTGGAGCTTCTGGACACGCCCGGCATCCTCTGGCCGAAGTTCGAGGACCCCGATGTGGGCGTGCGCCTCGGGTTTACCGGCGCCATCCGCGACGACGTGATGGATATGGAGGATCTGGCCTCCCGCCTGATGGCGTATCTCGGCGCGCATTATCCCGAGGCGCTGACCGAGCGCTACAAGATCGCCGTCGAGCCGGGAGAGCAAGGCTGGGAGCTGCTGGAGAAGGCGGGCCGCAAGCGCGGCTTCCTCATGTCCGGCGGCGAGGTGAACACCGAGCGCATGGCGCGCATTTTGCTCGACGAATACCGCGCCGGCAAGCTGGGACGCTTTACACTTGAGCTGCCGGAGGAGAACGCATGAGCAAGCATATTTCTCTCGCAAGCTATGAGCTGGAAGCCGCCGCCCGCGCAGAGGGGTATGCCCATGTCTGCGGCGCGGACGAGGCGGGCGCGGGTCCTCTGATGGGGCCGGTGTACGCTGCCGCGGTGATCCTGCCGGAGGGCTGCGTCATCGAGGGGCTGGATGACTCGAAGAAGCTCAGCGAGAAAAAGCGCGAGGCGCTGTTTGACATCATCCGCGAAAGGGCGGTCGCTTACAGCGTCGCGTCCGTGGACGCGCGGGAGATCGACGAGATCGACATTTTGAACGCCCGCATGAAGGCGATGCAGCTTGCCATCGACGGTTTGAACGTCAAGGCGGACTTTGCCCTCATCGACGGCAACCGTGACCATGGGACGAAATACGCCGTCTCCACGCCGCACCGCACGGTCGTCGGCGGCGACGGTGTGAGCATGAGCATCGCCGCGGCGTCGATCTTAGCCAAGGTCAGCCGTGACCGCTTCGTGACCGACGTGCTGGACAAGCAATATCCGCAGTATCAATTTGCAAGGCACAAGGGCTATGGAACCCGGCTGCACTACGCCATGCTCGACGAGTACGGCCCCTGCCCCTGTCACCGAAGGACTTTTCTCAAAAAGTGGGAGGCGGGGAGACCATGAGCACGACCAGAGAAGCCGGCGACCGCGGCGAAGCGATGGCCGCGGAGTATCTGCGCGAAAACGGCTATGAGCTCCTTGCCTCGCAGTTCCGCTGCCGCTTCGGCGAGATCGACCTCATCGCCCGGCGGGGCGATATTCTCTGCTTTGTGGAGGTCAAGCTGCGCAGCGACCGGCGCTTCGGTCTGCCGCGCGATTTTGTCACCGCCGCCAAGCAGCGGCGTATCCGCACCACGGCGGCCTTTTACATGACGCGGCACGATCCCGACCTCTGCGCCCGCTTTGACGTGGCGGAGGTCTACGACGATGAAACGCCGCCGCGCATCGAGTACATTGAGAACGCATTTGAGTGATCGGCAGGAAAGGGGGCGGCTATGGCGCTCTATACGATCGGCGATCTGCACCTCTCGCTCGGCGGGAGCAAGCCGATGGATATTTTCGGCGATAAGTGGGCGAACCACGTTGAGCGCCTGCGTGAGTCCTTTTTGCACCTGACGGCGGACGACGTGACGGTGCTTGCGGGCGACCTCTCCTGGGGCATTTCGCTCGAGGAGTCGCTGCCGGACTTTCAGTTCATTGACGCGCTGCCCGGGCGCAAGATCATTCTGAAGGGAAACCATGACTACTGGTGGGGCACCGCCACGAAAATGAAGAAATTTTTCGAAGCGCACGGCATCGAAAGCATTGACATTTTGTTCAACAACTGCTTCTTCTACGGGGACTATGCCCTCTGCGGCACGCGCGGCTGGTTTTATGAGGAGGACGCCGCCGGCACGCACACGGGCAAGATGCTTGCGCGCGAGGCGCTGCGGCTGGAGGCCTCATTTAAGGCGGCGGGGGAGCGGCCCATCCTCTGCTTCCTGCACTATCCGCCGCTCTACCAGGGCTACCGGTGTCCGGAGCTGCTCGAACTCATCGACCGCTACCGCGCCGAGCGCTGCTATTACGGACATCTGCACGGCCCCACGCACCGCCGCGCCTTTGAGGGACGGCGCGGAGAGACCGACTATGCCCTCGTTTCCGCGGATTATCTGGGCTTCGTCCCAAAAAAAATCTGCGATTAAAGGAAAAATGATAAAAAAAGGGTAGATATTTTCCAAAACCTATGGTAAAATACCGCTTTGCAATGAGCATCATTTGCTTAATACGGAGGAAAAAGAAACATGAATGTCAAGTCTGTTGAAAAGCTCGAAAAGAGCCAGGTCGCCGTCACCGTCGAAGTGACTGCCGAGGAGTTTGAAGCCGCCGTTCAGAAGGCGTATCTCAAGATGCGCAATAAGATCAGCGTGCCCGGCTTCCGTCCCGGCAAGGCGCCCCGCAAAATGATTGAAAAGCTCTACGGCGAGGGCGTGTTCTACAGCGACGCTGTGGACGCCGCGCTTCCCGATGCATATACGCAGGCCATCGGCTCCAGCGGCCTCGATGTGGTCGGCTATCCCGAGATCGAGATCGTTGACGATCAGATCGGCAAGGACGGATTCACCTTCAAGGCGACCGTCGCGGTCTATCCCGAGGTCGAGCTGGGCCAGTACAAGGGCGTGAGCGCTGTGAAGGAAGAGGTCAAGGTCACGGCGGACGACGTCAAGGAGCGCCTGAACCAGATGGCCGAGCGTGAGGCCCGCCTCGTTTCCGTCGACCGCAAGGTCAAGAAGGGCGATACCGCCGTCATCGACTTCGAGGGCTTTGACAACGGCGTTGCCTTCGAGGGCGGCAAGGGCGAGAACCACGAGCTGGAGATCGGCTCGGGCAGCTTTGTTCCCGGCTTCGAGGATCAGATCATCGGCATGAAGGCCGGTGAGGAGAAGGACATCGACATCACCTTCCCCGAGAACTACACCAAGGATCTCGCCGGCAAGCAGGTCGTGTTCCACGTCAAGGTCAACGAGGTCAAGGAAAAGCAGACCCCGGCGCTCGACGATGAGTTCGCCAAGGACGTTTCCGAGTTTGAGACGCTCAAGGAGCTCAAGGACGACACCAAGGCCAAGATCACGGCCGAGCGTGAGCAGTCCGCCAAGATCGCCTTTGAGAACGCTCTGCTCGAGAAGGTCGCCGGCGACATCAAGGCCGATATCCCCGAGGTCATGATCGAAGAGCAGTGCCGCCGCTTCCTCGACGAGTTCAAGCAGCGTCTGCAGGCGCAGGGCATCCCCTACGACCAGTACTGCAAGATGACCGGCATGGACGAGGCCAAGTTCATGGAGGACGGCCGCGAGCCCGCCGTCCGTCAGGTCAAGATGGATCTTGCCATCGCCGCCATCATCAAGGCAGAGAACCTCGACGTCACCGACGAGGAGATCGAGGAGAAGTACAAGTCCATGGCCGAGCAGTACGGTATGGAGCTTGATATGCTCAAGAAGTATCTCGACGCGCCCACCGTCCGCAATCAGCTTCTGAACGAGAAGGCCATCGCCGTGGTCGTTGACAGCGCCAAGGCGGAGAAACCCGCCAAGGCCGAAAAGACCGAGGGCGAGGAAGAGAAGAAGCCTGCCAAGAAGACCGCGAAGAAGGCCGCCGAGGGCGAAGAGGAAAAGAAGCCCGCCGCCAAGAAGACGACCAAGAAGGCTGCCGAGGGCGAGGAAGAGAAGAAGCCCGCCAAGAAGACTGCGAAGAAGGCCGCCGAGAAGGCTGAATGAGCCGTAAACCGGTTATACTTCAGCAGAAAAAAGTAAACAGGCATAAATAGAGACAGCCAATCAACCACAAATGAGGAGCATTTGTGGTTGATTGCATACATACCGGAAATTTGAACAGGGTATGAACATTTTGAACGGACACCAAGGAGGTAACCCTATGAGCTTAGTCCCTTATGTTGTCGAGCAGACCAGCCGCGGCGAGCGGTCCTATGACATTTTCTCCCGCCTGCTCAACGACCGCATCATTTTCCTCGGCGAGGAGGTCAACGACACCACCGCGAGCCTCGTCGTCGCCCAGCTCCTCTATCTTGAGGCGCAGGACCCTGACAAGGATATCCAGCTTTATATCAACTCGCCCGGCGGCAGCGTGACCGCCGGCATGGCGATCTATGACACCATGCAGTATATCAAGTGCGACGTTTCCACCATCTGCGTCGGCATGGCGGCGAGCATGGGCGCGTTCCTGCTCTCCTGCGGCGCGAAGGGCAAGCGCATCGCGCTGCCCAACGCGGAGGTCATGATCCATCAGCCCTCCGCCGGCACGCAGGGCAAGGTCACCGATATGGAGATCGACGTGGAGCACTTCCTCAAGATCAAGCAGCGCATCAATAAGATCCTTGCCGACAACACCGGCAAGACGCCCGAGCAGATCAAGTCAGACTCCGAGCGCGACAACTGGATGACGGCGGAGGAGGCCAAGGAGTACGGCCTGATCGACAAGGTCATCTACAAGCGGTAATCAATACCTGTAAAGGGAAAGGTCATTACACGAATGAGTGAAGAAAAAAGCAAGAAGCAGCTTCTCCGCTGCTCGTTCTGCGGCAAGTCGGAGAAGGAAACGCACCGCATGATCCAGGGCCCCGCCGGTGTGCGCATCTGTGACGAGTGCGTGCGGCTGTGCATGGAGATCGTGGAGGACGGCTATGAGGCCGAGCAGCACGAGTTCGATACGCCCGACGAGATCCCCACCCCGCACGAGTGCCCTCCCGCAAAAGCTCCAGGTCCGAGGCCTCCGCCCGGGGAATCTCCCGGGCCGTCAGACGCACCAGCTCCAGACGCTCCTGTGCCGCAGGCGTCCCCTCCGGCATGGTTTTGTGAGGCGGAGCATGGTCCGGAATGAGCAGAAGCTTGTCCAGATTCAAAAGCTCTACCGCCTGCCGTGCCGCCTGCATGTGTCCTCGATGGGGCGGGTTGAAGGTCCCGCCGTAGATACCAATCCTGCCCATGGCTTCACCTCATTCTCTCTTTATGGCTGTTCCCGGCCCATGGCCTTTTCCTTCTCCCGCTGGATGGCCCGGTCGATGGCAGTCTGGCGGAAGTAGGCGTTGCGCCGTTCCCGCTCTGCCTGGGCTGCTCTGCGGCGGGCCTGGGCGCCCTTGCGCACCGGGTTGGACTTGGCCACAGGGACGGGAGCCAGCTTGGCTCTGCCCACCTGATTGCGTGCCCGTCTCAGCTTCTCAGACTCCCGGTACAGGACGAATTTGGAG
>ERZ772875.323-NODE-323-length-58851-cov-14.532876_pt1 | contig 58851 bp, 64 predicted proteins | sample MGYA00580585_ERZ772875 | MGnify/ENA primary metagenome ERZ772875 (study PRJEB29015, sample SAMEA2737736) | human gut metagenome | biome: human gut; feature: human-associated habitat; material: faeces | place: China | collected 2012 ... | reverse complement strand
GGTGCGTGGCGGAAAACACCTTGCGCATAGCGGAAACCAGCGAAGCGCCGCCAGTGGCGGAAACAGCGAGCTGGGTTCGAGGAAGCGGCACGATTGGCGCGCCTGCAAGGGCGCGCCAATCGTAGTGCCGCAACGGTGCAAAGTCGAATCGCCCGTTTTAACGGGCAACCGAGGCGCAAAGCGACGCGAAACCTGCTCAAATCAGTGGTTCACCACTGATTTGAAGGCGTCAGCCCAGCAATGCACTCAGCTCGTCGATCAGCTCGCCGAACAGCGACAGCGCGTCGTTGACGGGCGCGGGCGTGCGCATGTCGACGCCCATGTCGCGCAGCAGCTCGACCGGCTCTTTCGAGCAGCCGCCGGAGAGGAACTTCTTGTAGTCCCTGACGGCGCTCTCGCCCTCGCGCAGGATGCGGTTGGCGATGGCGACGGCGGCGGAGAAGCTCGTCGCGTACTGGAAGACATAGTAATTGTAGTAGAAGTGCGGGATGCGTGTCCACTCAAGCGCGATCTCGTCGTCGGAGATCATCGTATCGCCGAAGTAGAGCTTGTTGAGCGCTAAATACTTCGCGCTCAGCGCGTCGGCGGTCAGCGCCTCGCCGCTCTCGGCCATCTTGCCCATTTGGAGCTCGAACTCGGCGAACATCGTCTGGCGGTACAGTGTACCCTTGAACTGGTCGAGGAAGTGGTTGATGAGATACGCGCGCTGCTTGCGGTCGTCGGTCTTGCCGAGCAGGTGGCGCATCAGGAGGATCTCGTTGCAGGTCGAGGCGACCTCGGCGACGAAGATGACGTAGTCGCTCGTGCAGACGGGCTGATGCTTGCAGCTCAGATAGCTGTGCATGGCGTGGCCCATCTCGTGCGCGATGGTGAACTGGCTGTCGAGGTCGTCGGTCTGATTGAGCAGAACATAGGGGTGCGGGCGCGCGATGCCGGAGGAGTACGCGCCGCCGCGCTTGCCGACGTTGGGATACACGTCGAGCCAGCGATGGTCGAAGCCCTCGCGCAGCATGGCGGTATAATCCTCGCCGAGCACGGCGAGCGCGTCGAGCACGGTGGCCTTCGCCTGCTCAAAGGAGATCTCCTCCGCCACGTCGGGGACGATGGGCGTATAGACGTCGTACATATGCAGCTCGTCCACGCCGAGCAGACGGCGGCGCAGGGCGACATAGCGGTACATCTTGTCGAGGTTCGCGTGGACACTCTCGATGAGGCTGTCGTAAACGCTCACCGGCACCTCGGTCGCGTCGAGCGCGGCGTCGAGCGTGGAGGAGTACCTGCGCGCGTTCGCAAAAAAGCGAAGCTGCTTGAACTGCGCGTCAAGCGTCGCGGCGAGCGTATTGCGATAGCCGCCGAGCGTGGCGTAGTAGGTCTCAAACGCATTGCGGCGCAGTGTGCGGTCACCGCTCTGGAGCAGGGGAACAAAGGTCGCATCGGTCAGCGGCTGCTCCGCGCCCGCGCCGTCGGTCACGGCGGGAAAGCGGAGGTCGGCATTGTGGAACACGCCGAAGATGGCGTCGGGGCTGTCGGCCATCTCGCCAGCATTCGCCAGCAGCGCCTCGCACTCCGGGGAGAGGATGTGCGCCCTGCGGCGGCGGACCCGCTCGATGGGGCGGCGATAGGTCGTCAGCTCCGGCTGCTCGGCGTAGAAGCGTGTGAGCGTTTCATCGCTGAGTGCAAGGAGCTCGCTCGCGGCAAACGCGCCTGCGCCGGAGAGCGTGACGGAAAGGCTCAGCGCCTTGCCGCGCAGGTCCTGATAAAAGCCGTTCGAGGTATCCTCGTCCGCCTTGCAGTTGGCGTAGCCGTAGAGCCGGCCGACGCGGACGTTCAGCTCATCGTCGAGCCGGAAATAGGCCAGCAGCGTCTCCGCGCTCTCACCGAGGCGGCCCTGATAGGCGGCGACTGCTTCGGTATAGGGCTTGAGCGCCTCGTACTCGGCCCTCCACGCCTCGTCCGAGGGGAAAACGTCGGTGAGATCCCAGGTAAACTCGGCAGCGACCTCGCTGCGCTTGCGAATCGGCTTAGACATAAAATAACCTCCGTCGGGGAAAATTTCTTGTCCCTATTATGTGCAAAAAAGGCGCGGCACGCAAGCCTTTTTTGGCGCACGCCGCGGCAAATTTCGTTTTCGCTTACCGCAGCCCGGCGGTGAATCGGATCCCGTCGCCGCGATCCGGATGCGTTTTCCGGAAAACGCTTGACTTTTACGCATCAAAGCTTTAGAATAACAAAGTCCTGACCGCTGCGGTCGGGGCTTTGCTATGATTACGGAAGGAAGCGGGCCGCCTTGCCGGGATGCGGACGGCCCAAGGGGAGAACACCATGAAGCACACGAAAAACACAAAGAGCTTTGCCAGCCGCTGGGGCTTTATTCTGGCCTCGGTCGGCTCGGCGGTCGGTATGGCAAACGTATGGGGCTTTCCCAACAAGATGGGCAGCAACGGCGGCGGGGCCTTTTTGCTGATCTACCTGCTGTTCGTGTTCATTTTCAGCTACGTCGGCCTGCCGGCGGAGTTTGCGATGGGCCGCCGCGCGGCGACCGGCACGCTGGGTGCCTATGAAAATGCCTGGGCCACGCGCGGCAGGAGCGCGGGCAAGGCCGGCGGACTGCTCGGCTGGCTGCCGCTGGCGGGCTCCATGTGCATCGCCATCGGCTACGCTGTCATCGTGACCTACATTCTCAAGGCGCTGGCGGACTCCCTCCTCGGTACGCTCATGACGGCGGACACCGCCGCGTGGTTTGGAGCCTTCTCCGGCACGCCCTACTCGGTCATTCCCTATCACATCGTCGTGGTCGTCGGCACGCTGCTGACGCTCTTCCTCGGCGCACACAGCATCGAAAAGACCAACAAGGTCATGATGCCGCTCTTTTTCCTCATCTTCCTCGTTCTGGCGGTGCGCGTGGCGCTGCTGCCGAACGCGGCAGAGGGATATCTTTTCATGTTCACCCCGCGCTGGGAGGCTCTGACCGACCCGATGATCTGGATCTGGGCGATGGGGCAGGCGTTCTTCTCGCTGTCCGTCACCGGCAGCGGTATGATCGTCTACGGCGCATACCTCTCCAAGGACGAGGACGTGGTGGACGTCGCGCAGCATACGGCGCTCTTTGACACCATTGCCGCCGTGGTCGCGGCACTGGTCATTATCCCCGCCTGCTTCTCCTACGGACTGGACGTCGGCGCGGGCCCGAGCCTGCTGTTCGTCACGCTGCCGACTATCCTGCAGGATATCCCGCTCGGCCGTCTGTTCGCCATCATTCTCTACGTTGCGATGATCTTCGCGGGCGTCAGCTCGCTGCAGAATATGTTCGAGGCCGTCGCGGAATCCCTGATGCACAAGTTCCCCAGGCTCAGCCGCACGGCGGTGCTGGTGATCCTGTGCGTGGTGTGCCTCGGCTTCGGCATCGGCATGGAGACCATCGACAAGTGGGGCCCGTGGATGGACCTCGTCTCCATTTACATCATTCCCATCGGCGCGACGCTCGGTGCGATCTCCTGGTTCTATGTGATGAAGAAGGACGAGCTGCTCGACGCCGTCAACACCGGCAGCGGCAAGCTGCGCGGAAACCTCTGGTACAGCGTGGGACGCTACGTCTATGTCCCGCTGGCTGTGATCCTCTGCTGCGTGGCGCTGTTCATGCACGTCGCGTTCTGAAAAGTGAAAAGGAAGGGGAGCTCCCATACGAAACGTATGGGAGCTCCCCTTTTGCCGGTATTGCCTTACTGTCCGCCGACCATCACGCCGACGTTGCCGTAGAGCAGGATGCGGACGAGGCCGCAGAGGAAGAGGTGCGCGGGATAGTAGAGATAGAAAAGATACTTCATGCCCCGGCCCGCGCCGCGCGTGCCGTTGTAGCGCTTGAGCAGCGGAATGGTCAGCCCGGCGAAGAGCTGAAGTATACCGTAGACGGGGTCGATGAAGAGCGCGTAGACCAGCGCGTACATCGAGACCCAGAGCATCATGCGCGTCATCTGGCGGCGGAAGTCGCCGCGGTTCTGCCCGATCTCCAGAATGGCAAGCACGGCGATGCTGCTCCAGTCGCCCGGGAAGGCGAGAAGCGTAAGGGCGACCACGGCAAGCGTCTTTTGCCATTGCTTGAGCTCGGGCCGCTCCACCGTGTAGAGGCCGACGACGCCGAGAAACAGCGGCCACATCACGCTGGTCTGGTTGAATACGCCGGTTTTGAGCGGGACAAAGGGGATGCCGAAGGCAAAATTGTAGGCGAAGTGCCCGATGACGGCAAAGAGCAGAAGCCGTCCGGCGTACTTTTTCAGATCGCGGGTGTAGTGGTAGCCCTCGGCCACCATGAACCAGAAGATCGGCGCGGCCATGCGCCCGATGATGTGCAGCAGCAATATCCACCAGTCCCGCGGATAATCCGGCCAGATCACGCTGGTGAAGTGGTCGACCGTCATGGCAAGCATGGCAAAGAGCTTGAGCTGATTGCCGCTCAACCCTTTATTGGTCTGTTCCATTTTCTCTCCTTCGCGGGCATTGCCGCATCCCAATAGGCTGCTTATAGTGTAGCAGAAGCCGCCGCTCTTTGCAAGAGCGCGCACAGCGTTGATTTGCTCCAAAATCATTTTTGAACACTTGGTAATATAAAACTGCGGGGGCTCAGGGGCCCCCGCGGTTTACTGCGTCTGTACTGCGTCATTCACTTTTCCCACGGCTTTTTCTCGGTGTTCTGCATGGTCTCGATGCCGGGGCGCTGGTGCTTCAGCTCCGCGAACCGGACAAAGGCTTTCCGGCGCTCCGTGCCGAAATACTTTTCGTCCAAAACTCGCTCTGTGGTTCCGTCCTCATAGGTGCGGACGATCCGCACAAAGTAGATCACCGCTTTGCCCCTGTAACCGGGGTCACGGGTCAGCTCCAGCCGGTCACGGTATGCAGCGGTCGCGAGGGCGGCGTAACGCTCCGCGAGGGCCTGCCGGTAGTCGGTGAGCTGGTCGGCGAGGCGGCGGCAATCCTCGATCAGCCGCGCGGCGGTCTCGTCGTTATACTGGATGCGGTCGGCGGTCAGGGTATCGGGTCGGATCAGGTAGCCGTGCAGCCGGATCTCCGCCTCTCGGCTGGGGCTACCGTAGCGCTGGAAGAGGTCAAGATAGCTCATGCGGCGACCTCCTCGCAGCTGGTGACGGTCCAATAGGCGATCCCGTCGGGGCTGTGCTCGTCGCTCCCCCAACCGATTACCGTTCCGGCGGGGATGGGGGCAAAAGCTAAAAGGGCGTCATGCCGGGAAGTGCGTGTATTTTCGAGGCGGATTAAATATTTCATGTTCGATGCTCCCTTCTGGTGGTGGCGCGCCCCGGTCAAGCCGGGAGCGCGTCGGATTCGGTGCGGGCGCCGCGGCGGAAGGTCGTGCTGCCGTACTTCGCGCGGATCTCCGCCATGCTCCGCTTGCGGCCCTTGTGATAGCCGCAGCCGTCCTCGGCGTAGTGCCAGGACCAAAGACCCTTGTTCTGGCACCAGCGGCAGCCCGCCGCCTTGAGCGCTTCTTTGTGTTCGCGGGTATTGCCGCCGATCCAAAGCCAGCGGCCGCACAGCTCGATCTCCAGACCGTCGAGCTTGAGCAGCGCCGCGATGATGCCGATGAAGTCGCCCGCGGTCTCGGTGGTCGCGTGGGTCTTGCCGGTGGCGTCCGCCGCGGCCTGCTCGTTATGCCGGCGCTTGAGGGCCTCGAAGCACTCCTCATACTCGGCATTGATGGCCTGCATGGTGGCAGTATCGCCGCCCACGTCGGGGTGATGCTTTTGGGCGAAGTGCTTGTAAACCTTCTTGAGCTCGTCGAGCGTCTGGCAGTTGGTGAAGTATGTCATGGTGTCGTCCTCCTGAATTTGGTTTGTCGTGGTTGCTTGGTATGGCCCAAGTATAAGGCGGACTGACACGAAAAGTCAAGCCCCTGTTTTACAGGTTTCGCGACATTCTACGCCTTAGCCAAATATCAGGCGGACTTTTTTGTGCAGATTGTCAGGCTGACTTATACGCGCCTATGCGATATAATAAGATGCAAAAGGAGGTGCAACCCTTGGAGCACAAGACATTGAGGACCAGCGACGCCCAGCGAAAAGCCTCCCTCAAATGGGAGCGCGAGAACAACGAGAAAATCACGGTCAAGCTGCGCCGCGGCAAGGACCCGGGCAAAGACCAGATCAGGGCCGCCGCCGCCGCCAACGGTCAGAGCGTCAATGAATGGATCATTGAGGCCATCCGGGATAAACTGTAACGCCGGCTCCCCCGCCCTCTCCGCCAGTCCGGAGGGGGCCTTATACTATATCAATCGCGCGTCCGCGCGCGCACGGATAGAATAAATATTATTTATTCTATACCTTACTGCCGTAGGCTATAGATACTCTGCTGTACTTTGGTGCTTTCTTCTCTTGATAGTCTTTTCTTCTGACGGGGCGGGGAGAATAGATAATACACCAAGAGTACGTTAGGAGTATGCAGTATAGATCACGCGGAGAGTACGAGAGAAGCAGAGACTACGGGATAGTACAGGAGGAGATATAGGGAGGATATAGCAGGGGGTAGGATAGACGGACATGGAGGAATAAAAAAATCGCGTAGAATTGGCGATAGGCATTAGCACAGCTTATGGCAGATGAAAAAACGAACAGAAAGCAACAGGCCGCCGCCCCGAAGATGGGGTGACGGCCCTTTTCGTTTTGGGCAAGGGGGCAGAGAGAGCGGAGGATCGGCTGGAGGGAATGGGCGCAGAGTTGGCGGCTTGCAGAGGATGACCGGCGGCAACGTTGCGCGGGGGCTGGCGGGGAGCCGGGCGAGGATAGGCGAGCAATTTAACGGGTGGTTAAATACAATGCCAGGAATGGCGGGGCTTTGCTGGGTTTACTGCGTCCGTACTGCGTCGGTTTGGTGCCGGGTAGATGGGCAAAGCGGCTGCTGCTTGAGGCGGGCCGATGGGAGGCAGAGGGTCGGGCGAAGCGGGAGCGCGAAGGCTTCCGTGGGCAATTCGGCAAAAGCAATTCGGGATCCGGGGCTTTTTCGGTGGTCCGGCTCCGCGGTGAGGTGTCCAGGCGGTCAGGCCGTTTTCGATGGGGCAGTCTTTACGGCAAAGGGGGAGGGGTAGCGGAAAAACGGTGGGGGTCTCGCAGGAAGGGGTAGGATAGTCCTCACACGTCCCCTACAGCAACAAAAGCGTTGGATTGCGTTAGAGTGCGTTGACAATGCGTTGGAATGCGTTAGGACCGACCGATGCTGCCGGCAGAACGGGCGGGACCATTGCGGTGATGCCGCCGGAATGGTGCGTGCGAACGTTTTGGCGGCGTCAACAAGACGTCGCGCGGCAATGGGCAAAGGCATCGAAATCGACGCAATGAAACCGGTCGAAATCGACCATGTTCTCCATGCGGGGAAGATGGTGCCCCGGCGGTGGGATGGGGGTAGCGGAAAATCAGTGGGCGGTCACTCGAAAGGGTGGTCGCCTTTTCTGCTGTCAGAGGGGCAAGAGCTATTCCAAATGTAGAACTGCAAACCTCTTTCGCGTGTGTTACGCTTGAGGGGAGAAGAAAATATTTTGCAGTTTGACGCTTCCTGCGGCGAGAGCCGCGGATGCCGCGGGCAAGGGCCGACCTCCTCCCTGCCCGCCCTGCTGCCTGCGCGGCTCGGAAGAGAGGCCGACCGTGCGGCGGCGGGATAAACGGGAGGGCGATATGATGCAGACCTTAGTGCGCCTCTCAACGATGGGGCCCAGGGGAGACATACGCAGACGTAGCTCAATCGGCAGAGCACCGCGCCCGGAGGTATGTGCTGGTTCAAGTCCAGCCGTCTGCACCAAATCCCAAAGCTGACAGCGTACAGGGGCAATATTGCGGCAAGCCCATACTTGGCGAGCGTTGTGTCCCGTCAGCAGGGCGTGGCTCCGCGAAGGGCCGTTCGATTTGCCCGCGTTGAATCGAGCGTTACTTAGAATACGTACCCGCTCCGGCGGGTACGCAAACGCGGGATATACGGGCAAATGTACCAAGGTGGCGACGCGGCCTCCAAAACCGTGTGCGGTGGGTTCGATTCCCAACTGTCCGTGCCAGAGGCCGGGTAGCTCCCGGATGATGTGAGAGTACGCAGAACGCCTCACAGAGAATGACAATGCCTGCTGAAAACTGCGCGTGGGGATGCGTCCCCCTTGCCGTGACTGATGAAAGCGCTTGAAATGCTTGCGGGGCCTCAAGCGGGCATGAGCGTGTGACAATCTAAGCGGGAACTGCACATACACGGCATAGGTGCCTCGGAAGGGGGAGACCACAGCGAGTGACGGGGACTTTCCCCAAAGCGCTAAAGCAGGGCAGGACTGCAATGCCGTACCAGCCACACAAGCGGGCGAGGAAGCGCGAGAAGTTAAGTGCACACAAGCTGTGGCCACAGCGGCGGACAGTTAATCCGCAAAAACAGTGTGCGGCTGATGAAAAGGCGCAGCGCGGTGTGATTGCGCTGGCAGACCGCTACAAGGGATGCGTCCCAAATAGTCTGCTGACATAAAACGCACGATTTGTGTGTTACCCGTGTATTAAACGCACGGGAAAGACATTATGAGTATGCCGATTGTGGCGGGTAAAGTCTGCTATGTAAGGCCAAGGGGCGGGGGCTGCAATGCCGTACCAAAAGCGGAGAGCCGCTGCCTTTGGCAATGGGCATCGCGCCCGCCTGAAAGTGCGGCGAATACGGAGAGAGGAGCGGGAGAATGGCGAGAAAGGCAGCGCAGAGGGAAACGCAGAACGGCGAACACCAGAAAACGAAGTCGGAGCGGAATTTTTACGGCAGCGGGAACAATGCCGGCGCGCGGTACAAGACGACGGAAGCGCTGCAGAAAGCCGTTGACCGCTATTTTGAGAAAGCGCTGGCGACGGATGCCGACGGAGCTGCGACCGAGGTCGTGAGCGAACAGGGACTTGCCCTGTTTCTCGGTGTGAGCGTTTCGACGCTGCGAGGATGGTTTGACGGCGAGAAATGCCCCTACTTGCAGGAGACCGCGCAGGACGCTTACAGCCGCATGGCGGCAGAGTACATGAACCTGCTGACGACCGGCAACAAGGCATACGTCCCGTTCGTCATTTTCATGCTCAAGCAGAAGCGCTTCGCCGGGTATCAGGACAAGATCGAGGCGAAGCAGGACATCAGCGTGAACGTGAACATGGGCAAGAACATGGACAAGAGCGATTGGGAGTGACGGTATGCTGAACACATTTTTGCTGATGATCGTCCTGTCCGTCGAGCTCTATCACCTCAGCCTGACGCTGGCGGAAGGGCGGAGACAGGCAAAGCCGTCCGGAGCGAGCGCGCCGAAGCAGGCCGAAGGCCCTGCCGCCGGGAAAGCGCCGGAGGACGGCGAAAAGCCTGCCGAGCGACCGGCCCCCGGCAGCATTGACGAGGGCATCGAGGCCATTATGACCTATCACGTCGGCCTGCGGGAGCGCAAGGAGGAAACGCCGTGAACTACACCGTGCAGGATATTTTTGACAGCGCGATCCGCCTGATCGACGAGCAGAACGAATCGACGGGCTCGACCGAAACGGCGGACACCAAGCCGTACCGCGTCAAGGCGGTCAGCCTTGTGCGGAATCTGATCCCGCGCGTCTACCCCGTGAGCGATACCTATGCGGCGAGCACGGACGGCAAGCGTCCCGTGTGCAGGATGCCGGAGGCGCTGACGGACGAGCTGGATCTGGACCAGTACATATGCGAATCCGTTCTCCCGTGGGGGCTGGCGGCGCTGCTGATCATCGACGACGACCGAGACAAGTACAACGCCTATTGGGACGAGTTTGAAAAGGGCATCGCGCTGGCGCGAAACAGCCTGCCGAGCGAGATCGGCGAGGTGGAGGACGTGTATGGCGGCATCGAGCACGGCGAATACGGCGCATGGCTGTAAGAGCCGCAGAAGATCGTAAAAGCCGGTGCAGACCAGCACCGCAAAAATAAAATGCCCGGCAGACCAGCCGGAGCAAGGAGGAAGCAATGGAAAACGTCGAGAACATGAGCGTACAGGAAGAGCAGAACGCAGACCAGCAGGACGCATTTCTGGACGGATGGGGCGACGAGCAGACCGCGCAGGACGCGCCCGAGACCTCGGAGACTGCCGAGGGCGAGGACACGGCCGAAGAGGAGACGGAAACGGCGAGCGAGACCGAGGGTGCGCAGAGCGCATCGGACGGCGGGGCCGCTGAGACTGCCGCCGAGGCGGGCGCGGAGGCGCAGACGGAGACCACCGAGCAGAAGGCGGACGCGCCGGAAAAGACGTGGACACTGCGCCACATGGACGAGACCAAGAACGTGGGCGAGGCCGAAATGGTCACGCTCGCGCAGAAGGGCATGGATTACGACCGCATTCGCGCCAAATACGACGAGAGCAAGCCTGCGATGGAGATTCTTTCGATCTTCGCCAAGCAGAAGGGCGTGAGCGTCGCGGACTATGTTTCCTTCCTGCGCACGGAGGCGAAGAAAGCCGACGGTCTGAGCGAGGCGGAAGCCCGCCGAAGCATCGAGCTGGAGGACCGCGAGGCAGCCGTCACCGCCAGAGAGGCGGAGCAGGCAGCCGAGCGTCAGGCAGCCGAGCAGGCCAATGCAGCCGCCAACGCCGCAGCGCAGCGCCGAAAGGCGGATATCGACGAATTTGCACGAGAATACCCCGACGTGGCAAGGAATCCAGACGCCATCCCAAAGGAGGTGTGGGACGCCGTAGCCGCGGGCAGCTCGCTCACGGTGGCATACGCCAAATACACCGCGAAGCAGGCCCGCGAGGAGGCCGAGCGCACCAGAAGCGCCGCACAGGCGGCGCATCAGAACGTCAAAAACGCCGCACGCTCCACCGGGAGTATGCAGAGCGCCGGACAGAACGCCGGCGGGCGCGACCCGTTCCTGGAGGGATGGGGCGAATAACCTTCCTTTCCGTCGTCGGGCAGACGAAAGAGAGGAATGAAAATGAGCATCAATTATGCTGTGAAATACGCGACAAAGATCGCAGAACGATTCAAGAAGGCATCCATCACCGCCGACGACTGCGGCAACGCTTATAGCTGGCTCGCCCCCGGCAGCAAGACCATCCGCGTCGCCAGCGTTAACACCGTACCCGAGAGCGAGTACAACCGCAGCGGCTCCAACCGCTTCGGCACCGTGTATGACGTGGGCGACACGCTGCAGGAAATGACCTGCGAGAAGTCCCCTGCGTTCAGCTTCACCATCGACGCGCTCGACCAGAGCGATCAGGCCATCGAGAAGAGCGCGGCCCGCGCCCTGCGCCGCCAGCTCGACGAGGTGACCGTCCCCGGCATGGACAAGCACCGCATCAAGAAGTGGGTCATGGGCGCGAACATCCAGAAGGCGGAGGACACCGCCCCCACCAAGAGCACCATCGGCGGTCTTATCATCGACCTTAATGCGCTGATGACCGACGCGCTGGTGCCGCTGGAGAACCGCACGCTGTACATCACGACCGAAATGTACAAGCTGCTCAAGCAGAATCCCGATTACCTCGGTGTGGACGCGCTCGGCGCGAAGGCGCTTGCGAAGGGCGTCGTCGGCGAGTTCGACGGCTGCCGCGTCAAGCCCATTCCCACGAGCTATATGCCCGCGGGCGTGTACTTCTTCATCAAGCACAAGGGCTGCACGGTTGACCCCGTCAAGCTGCAGAACTATGACATCCTGCCCAAGGTGCAGGGCTATTCCGGCCCCGTGGTGCAGGGCGTGACCTACTACGACGCTTTCGTGCTGGGCGCGAAGGGCGACGGCGTGGCGGTCTGCGGCAAGTCCAGCGCGGTCCTCGCGGCGCCCGAAATGGCGATCTCGTCTCACGCGGTGAGCATTACCGCTGTGAGCGGTGTGACCTTCAAGTACACCGTGGACGGCACCAACCCCCGCTACTCCACCACCGCACAGGTCTACAGCTCCGCGGTCACGCTGACTGCCGGCCAGACCATGCGTGCCATCGGCACCAAGGACGGCTGCGTTGGCATTGAGGGCAGCAAGGCATACGCATAAGGCTCCCGACCATAGGGGCATGAGTTCCGCACTCATGCCCCTATTTCCCTACTTCAAAGAGGTTGAGAAATGGCATACGGCAAAATGACAAACACCGGCGGCACGGTGAATATCGACATGGGGGACATCAACCCCAAGCAGAAACTGTTTTGTCAGGCCCGCTCCCGCTACGTCGGCTACGGCGGAGCGCGAGGAGGCGGCAAGACCTACGTTCTGATGCGCAAGAGCTTCGGCGGGGCGCTCGCCTATCCGAACCTGCGCATTCTGATCGTCCGCCGCGAATACCCCGAATTGGAGCAGAGCATCATCCTGCCGATGCGCCGCATGATCCCGCAGGAGATCGCAAGCTACAACGCGACGATGCACATGTTCTTTTTCGTCAACGGCTCGACCATCAAATTTGGGCACTATGGCGCAAACGACGATCTCGAGTATCAGGGGCAGGAATACGACTGGATCTTCATGGACGAGGCGACGCAGTTCACGGAGAGCCAATTCCGCACGCTGGGCGCGTGTCTGCGCGGTGCGACGCGCGTCCCGAGACGAATGTACCTGACCTGCAACCCGGGCGGCATCGGCCATTTGTGGGTGAAGCGGCTGTTCATCGACCGCGAATACCGCGACGGCGAGCGCGCCGAGGATTACACCTTTATCCCCGCGACGGTGGACGACAACCCGCAGCTGCTGGCGGCGTCCCCCGAATACAAGCAGATGCTGGACCTGCTGCCCGAGGATATCCGCCGCGCCCACCGCTACGGCGATTGGGACGCACTGGCGGGCACGTTCTTTCCCGAGTTCCGACCGGAGACGCACGTCATTGAACCGTTTGTGCGCATCCCCGCGGAATGGAAGAAATACCGCGCGTTCGACTACGGTCTCGACATGTTCGCCTGTCTCTGGATCGCGCAGGACTTTGACGGCAGGAGCTACGTCTATCGCGAGGTGCAGCAGAGCGGGCTGATCGTATCGGAGGCGGCGAAGCTGATGCTTTCGCTCACGCCGGACTACGAGCACATCGAGTTTACCATCGCCCCGCCGGATATGTGGAACCGCCAAAAGGACAGCGGACGGAGCATGGCGGAGTTGTACGCCGAAAACGGCGTGGGGCTTCTGCGGGCGAGCAACAACCGCGTGCAGGGCTGGATGGCGCTCAAGGAGATGCTAAAGCCCCTGAGGAGCGATAACGACCGCCCGGGGCTGCTGGTAACGCGGGACTGCACCGGACTGATCCGCAATCTGCCCGTCATCCAGCACGACACGAAGAATGCGAGCGACTGCGCGACCGATCCGCACGACATCACCCATATCTGTGATTCCATTCGGTATTACGCCATTACCCGCACGCTGGGGGCGCAGATGCCGGAGGTGCGCGAGGAGCCGGAGGACGGCGAGGTCGATTACGACGAGAGCATGACCGGCGGCGAAATGAGCGAGGACTATATGGCATACGGAGGATAACATGGGACGGATCAACGCAGGAAGCAACACAAGCGTTATGAAGATCAATGCATTTCTCGGACTGAACGAGAACCCGGACGGCGACACCAAGATCCGCGACGGAGAGCTCTCCGAGATGCGCAATTTTAAGATCACGCGCGACCGGCATTTGCAGGTGCGGCCCGGGACAAAGACCGTTCTGACGCTCCAGACGGCATGGGAGACCTGGGCGGCATCTCACACCGCCCCGACCGCTTCCCCGGCCTTTGGCGGCGCGTGGGAGGGCATTGTGGGGGCCGCATGGCATCTGCTGTGCGCGTTCGGCGGCTTGATCTTTGATGTTGCCGCGGATTTTTCGACGGCGACGGTCGTCGGGCAATGCACACAGGACACGACGCACTTTTTCGGCTTCGGCGGCAAGGTATACCTGCTCAATGGACACGAATACATGAGCTGGGACGGGAGCGCGGATAAGAGCTTTTCCGCTGTGGAGGGATACATCCCAACGGTCATGACGGCGACCACACCGGCAGGCAGCGGCACGCTGCTGGAGAATCTGAACCGCCTGACGGGCAAGCGAAAGGTACGGTACAGCCCGGACGGCGAGGCAAAGGATTTTTACCTGCCTGAAAAAGAGGCGGACGAGATCATCGCGGTAGAGGGCACTGACGTGACCTATACGAGCGATCTTTCGGCGGGCAAGCTGACCTTTGCGAGCGCGCCGGCGCGCGGCACGAACACCGTGACGGTGACCTACCGCAAGGGAACCGGCGCGCGGAGCGACGTGGAGGGGATGCACTACTCGGAGCTCTTTAACGGAGCGAACGATACGCGCGTCTTTCTCTACGGCGACGGGAGCAGCAAGACGCTCTATTCCGGCATCGACGCGGACGGTATTCCGACGGCGGATTACTTCCCCGACCTTTACGAGATCGCGATCGGTGAGAGCAATACGCCCATCACGGCGCTGGTGCGACACTACGCACGCATGATCGCGTTCAAAAGCGGGAGCGCGTGGAGTGTACAGTACGGCACAATGACGCTGGACAGCAGCATGACGGTGGCGGCATTTAACGTGACGCCGCTGAACCGAAGCATCGGCAACGAGGCCCTTGGGCAGGCGCAGCTTCTGGAGAACAACCCGCTGACGCTGGAGACCGGCGGCGTGTATCAATGGCAGGCCACCTCCTCGAGCGGCTACATCACGGACAACCAGACCAATGCCAAGCGTGTGAGCGATCGCGTATTTGAGACGGTAAAGGGCTTTGCCCCGGAGAAAACGCGGACCTTCAACCGCAAGAATGAGCATGAGTTCTGGTTTTTGAGCGAGGGCACGGCACTGATCCTCAACTACGCGAGCGATGCGTGGTACATCTACACGAATATGCCGTTCCTCGCCATGCTGGACATCAAGGGCGAAGCATATGGCTTTACCGCAGATGGGAAGATCAAGCATCTTTCCCGTGCCTACCGCAACGACGACGGCGCCGAGATCGACGCATACGCGGCGACCGGCCTGATGGATTTCGGGCGCGACTGGCAGCTTAAATACAGCCCTATGATCTTCGTGGCGATCGAGCCGGAGACCAACGCGCGCGTGACGGTGACGGCGGAGAGCAACCGCCGCAGCGACTACCCCGAAAAGGTCGTTGCAATGAGCATCGCAACCTTTACGCATGTGGACTTCAACCATTTCAGCTTTCGCACGAATCACAAGGCGCAGGTGAAGCGGCTGAAACTCAAGGTGAAAAAGGCGGTCTTCTACCGGCTGGTATTCAAGAGCGTAAGCGCAAGCGCCACGGCGACGGTGCTGGAGACGGATATTCAGCTGCGGTACGCAGGAAATGTAAAGTGAGGGAGTGACAAATGATGGATTTTACCCCGACGCCGGAGAGCGTCGCCGCGCGATACCAAAAGGGCGTGAGCTTCAACAACGGCATCGATCTCTATGATACCGTGAGCACGAACGAGGACTTCTTTGTCGGAAAGCAGTGGGAGGGCGTGAAGAGCAACGGCCTGCCGACGCCGGTATTCAATTTCCTCAAGCGTGTGGTGCTCTTCTCCGTTGCCAACGTTTCGACGGACAACCTCAAGCTGCACGCAAACCCGATGCCTTCGAGCAGCGGCGTAGACAAGCAGACGCTGGAGGCGCTTTCAAGCATTCTCAACGACCAGTTTCTTGCGCTGTTTGAAAGCAACAAGATGGGCGCGGTCATTCGTGAGTTCTGCCGCAATGCGGCGGTGGACGGGGACGGCTGCACCTTCAGCTGGTTTGATCCCGACGAGGAGACCGGGCAGGACGCCAAGGGCATCGTCAGGACCGAGGTGCTCAAGAACACGCAGGTGCTTTTCGGCAACCCCAACAACCGCGACGTGCAGAGCCAGCCCTACCTGATCATCGAGCGGCGCATGATGGTGAGCGAGGCGCGCAAGCGCGCCCGCCGCTACGGCGCCGACGAGACAGATACCGAAAGCATCATCGCCGACGAGAGTGAGGGCGAAAACAGCCACATGGACGAGCTGGGCGGCGACAAGGTGACGGTGCTCGTCTACCTGTGGAAGGACGACGAGACCGGGCACGTTCACAGCTACGAATGCACCAAGAGCGTGGAGCTCCGCGCGGATACGGACCTTGGCATCAGCCTTTACCCCGTAACATGGATGCCGTGGGACTTCGTGCATGATTGCTATCACGGGCAGGCGATGATAACCGGACTGATCCCGAACCAGATCTTTGTCAACAAGCTCTTCGCCATGTCTATGATCTCGCTCATGACGCTCGCCTACCCAAAGATCATATACGACAAGACGAAGGTCGCCAAATGGTCGAATCGCGTGGGCGCACAGATCGCCGTGAACGGCAGCGTGGACAATGTGGCAAAGATCATCGACCCGGCGAGCATCAGCCCGCAGATCAGCCAGTTTATCGAGCTTGCCATCAGCTACACGCAGAAATTTCTCGGCGCGACGGACGTTGCCCTCGGCGATACGCGACCGGACAACACGAGCGCCATCATCGCCCTGCAGCGTGCCGCGGCGACGCCGATGGAGCTGACGAAGCAGGCGCTTTTGCAGAGCATTGAGGACCTGGGCCGCATTTACATCGCCTTTATGGGCGAGTATTACGGGACGCGCTATGTGGAGATCCCCACGCCGTTCGGCGGGCAGAAGGAGATCATTTCCTTTGACTTCTCCTCCCTGCGCAACATCCCGTGCAGCGTGAAGCTCGACGTCGGCGCGAGCAGCTATTGGAGCGAGATCGCGGAAATGCAGACGCTCGATAACCTGTTGATGCAGAACAAGATCAGCACGGTGGAATATATCAAGAGACTGCCGGCGGGTCAGATCACGGACAAGGATGCGCTGATCGCGGCGCTGGAGGGGCGGCAGATGCTTGATCCCACCATGCCGCAGGGCGGCGACGGCATGGCGGACGAGCTTTCCGGCGAAGGCGCTCCGCTGCGCGGCGGCGCAGGCTACGGAGAGCTGCAGCGCAAGATAAATGAAACGGGCGAAGTCCCGAGAATGTGAGGGGAACGAGCATGAGTGAGCAGTTGAGCGCCGATCTGAATATCATCCAGAGTGCACCGATCGAGCTTGAATTGTTGGACGGCGATCTGAACATCATCCAAAAACTGGACGACGAGCCGAACGACGTGGGAGGTCTGACGAGCGATCAGCTCAAAGCCAAGTTTGACGAATCCGGCAACATCATCAAGAAGTACATCAACGAAACGCTGATCCCTGCCGTTCTCGCGAGTGATGCGACCGAGGCGGAGCGCACCGCCGCAGAGCAGACGCGGCAAAGCAATGAGGAGACACGCAAGAGCAATGAAGCTGCGCGTGTCACCGCAGAAACGGCGCGAGCCGAGGCGGAGGCTCTGCGTAAGAGCAATGAAACGACCCGCGGCACGAACGAGGAAACCAGAAAAAGCAATGAGGCTGCGCGTGTCACCGCGGAGGGAAATCGCGCAACAGCGGAAGGCACAAGGGCCAACGCGGAGACGGCGCGCGTGCAGAATGAAACAGAGCGGAAAACGGCAGAAGCCTCAAGAGCGAGCGAGGAAATCGCTCGCGCAAATGCCGAAACGCAGCGGGCCGCAAACGAGACCGCCCGCCAGCAGGCCGAAACACAGAGAAAGGTGGATGAAACGGCGCGGCAGAGCGCGGAGAACGCGCGCAATTTCTGGGAGGACTACAGCGCCTCCAAAGCCTATGCCGTCGGCAATAAGGTTGCCTCTGCCGGCAGCAGCTATCTATGCATCAAGCCATGCACCGACATCGCTCCGCCGAACGCGGAATACTGGCGGCTCATTGCGGCGAAGGGCAACGACGGAAAGGGCGCGCCGGCTGACGCCGCGCCAAAGGCGGCGGGTACGGCAAACGCCGGCGTTCTTGAAACCTATTCCCGCAGCGACCATGTGCATCCGCAGGAGGTCAGCAATACCGACCGCACAAACTGGAATGGGAAATCGCCCGGCAGTGTAACGGTCACCTTTACGGCAAATGACTGGACGGGCGACGACGAGCCGTTCACTCTCACAATCCCAAAGACCTCGCACAAGAGGGGCAGCGCAGACTTCACCTTTGACGCCTACTCCCTTTGCAGTGACGGCAAGTACGCGAAAAACACATGGGCCGTGCTTGAGCTGGACGTGGAGTACACGGCGGCGACGGGGTCCTTTAAGCTCATGAGCGACACAAAGTTTGCCGGTAAGATCGTTTTTGCGGGGTGAGAGGATGCGAGCATACAGAGAGGCGGAGCTGACCGTCCGCTTTCGGGACGGCGGGCCGGACGCACAGGTGAAGATCGACTGTGAGCGCGGCGTCATTTGCATCACGACCTTCGACCGGCGGAATATTCCGCGGCCATCAAAGGTTATTTTCGCGGAGAACGGTGTGCGCTATAAGCTGCCATACAAGCCGGTCGTACACGCCGAGCGCGGAGAACGCCTTACGGAGACCCTGCGGCGTGCCGGTGTGATCGAGCAGGGCGAGGCCGGTCTCGAGGACCTTGCTGTGGAGTATCGGCGTACAGCAGCGCAGATCAGCATTAAAATTCGCGAATGCCGGGAAGCCGGCATAGATACCGGGCATCTGGGCGCGATGCGGCGAGACCTGCGGGAGGCCGCGGCGGTCCTGACCCGATATTATGATTATCCCCGCTTCGGTGTCGGGATATGGGAGCCGAAGCACAAGCGCGGAAAGCGATAAATTTGCACAGGAGGCAGGAGCATGAAAACAGGAAACAGCTATTACGGCGTCAAGTACAAGATCAACGGTCATCGCGTCGGCAACGTCTTTGCATTATCGAGCGAGTACCACGTCACATTCGAGCGGTGCTATTCGGAAAATACGCTCGAATCGGTCGAGGCCATCGACTGGAAGAATGTCACGGTCGAGCAGATTCGCACGGACTGCCCCGCCTGTCCGCTGCCGGAGGGCTACGCCTTCACCGTGAAGGCGATCCAGTACGACATGAACACGCAGAGCATCAAGGTGATCATCAAAGCAGACAAGCAGTATTGGGGCGATGTCACGCCCTATCAGGCGCAGATCGAGAGCCTGAACGCCACTGTCGCCGAGAAGAATACACAGCTCACCGAGAGCGAAGAAAACCTTGCCGCTGCCAACGCGCAGCTGGCGGAACTGGAGGCCACCTATGATGCAAACTGAAAAGCTCAACGCCATTAAGGGCGCGATCACGGACGGAAAGCTCGTGCGGGCCGCCGGCGGCATCACGCAGCGCACGGAGCAGAGCGACAAGCTCGGCTTTGACTGGAGGATATTCACCGTCAACGACGTGGACGTCCGAAAGGATTACGTCGAGCAGGCAAATCCGGTCGGCACGAGCGCCGACAATCCCATCGAATACACGGAGGGCGTGCCGCTCATCAACAACGCCTTCTACCGCGTGGACGGTGTGATCAAGGTCTACATGGACGGCTGGGCAGACTGGGAGGGCTGAACGCATCAGCCATTAACGAATTGAGGAGACGACGATGAGCGAGAAAATCGACGCTCTCCGCCGGCGGCACAGTGAGCTGCTTGCGCAGATCGCTGAAGCACGCGATAACGGTGCGGACGAGCTGGAGATCGAAATGCTGCGCGAGGAATTGGCGAATGTCCAAGCGATGCTTCACGCCATTGCCCCGCGCAGAGCCAAAGCGCCGCGAGCGAGAACGGTGTCGATGGCCGCGCAGGCAGAGAACGGCGGCGAAATGTCCCTCGGAGACCGCGCGCAATTTCTCTCTTGGGAGCAGGCGGACAATTCGCTCGATGATGAGATCGAGGCCGGAAGAAAGCAGATGCTTTCGGCGGCACAACGGGGGCTTGAAGCATTGACAGAACGGCAGCGCAAGGTCCTTGAGCTGAACCGCGACGGCGCATCCGTGACGGAGATCGCCGAACGGCTCGGCATCGGGAAGAGCACGGTTTCCCGTACTCTCTCCCGCGCAAAGAAAGCCGTGCGGGAGGAGGTCGAGCTGACAATGGCGCAGGCGGCTTTAAGCGGACAGACCGAGCTTGACCTCGCCGACCGCGAAACGGCAAAGCTCCTTCTTTCGGCGATAACGCCGCGGCAGGCTGCTTATCTGTATCTATACTACGGTGAGTGGCTGTCGCTGCGGGAGGTCGCTTCGCTCATCGGTGTGGATAAGGCGACGGTGCTGCGCACAATCCGTAGAGCGCTGCGCAACATCGGAGCGATGACCGGCTTTCAGCCGACGACGCTGCGCGGCATGGACAGCCTCGACGAGCTGGCTTATAGCATTTACCGGGAATTGCAGGAGCAGGATGCCGTTGTGCTGCAGGAACGCAGACCGGCACCGCCGCGCAAAGGGCAAAGCAGCCCGCGCAAGCCGTGCGAGCCGGATAAAGCGCCGATGCCGCTGCTGACGATCATCCGTGCAAAGCGGCACAGGGGGCAAATGCTGCGAGAGCTGGAGCGGCTTTCCGCAAACGGGCAGAGCGCGCAGCTCTGGCTTATGGCAATATTCCGAAAGCTGGCGAAAAACCTCAAGAGCGCAGGACGCTGGCTGCGCCGTAACCGCTGACAAATCAAACAGGCGGCTTTTTTGCCGCCGGAAAGAGAGAACGCCTATGAACCTATCGACCGTTGCAAGGCGGGCAGCATCAAGGAGATCACCGGCGAAAAATACGACGATGATAAATAAATTTTGAACGAAGAAAAGGAGAACAAAACTATGGCTACTTACAAGAGAATCGCATCCGACGGCAAGCCCATCGAGGTCACGGACATTCCCGCGGGCCTGAGCGAAAACTCGGGTGTCAAGAACAGCATCAAGCAGCCCGTCATGGCGCGCGACATTTCCCGCGCCGGCACGGAGATCTACGTCCTGCCGCAGTACAAGCTCACCTACGACGAGGACGGCTACTGCGTCAAGATGACGACCTGCGCCATCCCCGAGGACATCGCGGCGCAGCTCGCGGAGCTGAACAAGTGAGCAGAGCGGGGGTTTGATCCCCGCTCTAATACGATTGGTAATACTACCGCGCGAGGTCCGATGTGGCTTCGTGCAGAAAGGACAAAACGATGGAGAACAATACTTTGACGGCGATCAAGGCGTGGATCACGGCGGCGGTGGCGATGCTGACGGCCTTTTGGGGCTGGTTCGGCTGGCTGCTGATCGTGTGGATCGGGCTGATGCTGGCGGATTGGCTGGTCGGCTCTGCCGCAGCGGCGCACCGCGGGGAGTGGAGCAGCGCGAAGTTGCGTGAAGGCGCGTGGCACAAGGGCGGCATGATCGTTATCGTCTGCATTGCGCTGGTCGCCGACTGGCTGATTGGCATGATGCTGGAGCACCTGCCGGGTGTGAAGCTTCCGTTTGAGTATACGACGCTTCTCGGTCCGCTGGTCGTTGTGTGGTACATCATTGGGGAGTTGGGCAGTCTGGCCGAACACGGCGTAAATATGGGCGCAAAGGTGCCGCCGTGGCTGGTGAAGCTGCTGGCGGCGGGAAAGAACGCCGTGGACGCCGCAGGCGACAAGCTCCTCGGGAGCGACGAGGAGCCGCCGGCATGAAAGATGTGGTCGGTTCCACCTTGGAAGAGGTACGCATGATAAAGGCCATCCAGCGCTCCGTCGGGGCGCTGGAAAACGGCTGGATCGGCAACCAGACCTTGAGCGACATCGCCGCCAAGCTCGGCGCGGACTGCTGGCCCCTTAACGTCGAGCTGTACGGACAGCCCGCGATCCTCGCCCGCGACATTGAGCCTGTCAACATGAGCGGGCCGCTGCCGCGCAACGCCATCTCGGGGAGCTTTTCTTGGCAGGGTCAGCCCTGCTCCATCCTCGTGCGCGGCGGCAAGGTCGTGCGTGGCATGAGCTGCCACTACCCTCGCCCCGAGAGCGTGCTCTACAAGACCGCGGGCGGCGCGGTGCGCATTGCCCGCGTCTCCTCGGTCTCCGCGCTCGGTAATGTCGTGTGGGCGGTCGGCGGGCTTGGTCTGCTCGACCTCTATAACCCTGCCGCAGAGGGCTTCACGGGGGTGTTCAGCGACGTGCTGCGCAAGACCAACCACACCGTGCTCGGCTACAAGGGCGGGCTGCTCTACGGCGTCTACTGCCGCAGCATGACCGCGCAGCAGGTCAATGCCTTCGTGCGGGGCAAGCTCAAGCTGGAATACGCCGTTATGCTCGACGGCGGGCACGTCGCCGCCATCCATGCGGTGTGCAGCAAGATCAACACAAACCAGCGGCAGTATTACGCCGTGCGGTTCCTGTAGAAGAGGTGAGACGATGAAGCGCGACGAGTTTATCGAGACCCTGACGAGCTGGGACGGATCCGTGCGCGGCGACGCGGTACATAAGCAGATCGTGGACGCCTACAACAGCTATCTCCCCCATCCGCGCGGCTACAAGCTGGCCTACACCGACGACTACTGCGCGGCGATGGTGTCCGCGGCGGCGATCCTCTGCGGCCTGACGGAGGTCATTCCCATTGAGTGCTCCTGCGGGGAGCAGATGCGGTGGTATCAGGCGCGCGGCCAATGGATCGAGGACGACGCGCACATCCCAACGGTCGGCGAGCAGGTGTTTTACCATTGGTCTGACGGTGCGGACTACGCCCTCACGGACTGCACAGGCGCGCCCAACCACACGGGCATCGTGACCGCCTGCGACGGGAAAACCTTTACCGTTTTCGAGGGCAACAAGGGCAAGGAGCACAAGTGCGCGTACCGCATCCTCCCCGTCAACGGGCGGTATATTCGCGGCTTCGGCATACCTGCATATCCTGCGGAAAAGCGCACGTTGGTGCGCGGCGACAAGGGCGAGGAAGTCAAAAAGTTGCAGGAATTTCTCAATGTCTGCGGGTACGGGCTGGACGTGGACGGTTCGTTCGGGCCTGTGACGCAGAAGGCGTGGGGAGAGTACATCACGGCATACATTCAGCAGATCATAAAGGAGTGAAGTGAGCATGGCCTACAACGAAAAGACAAACTACGCCAATGAGCGGAAATATCTCAGCAATCTCATCTCCGGCGGCGGGGGCAACGCCGAGTGGGCGAAGAACCAGATGAAGGAGCTGAACTCCGCCGAGCAGAAGTACGGAAATTCCGGAGGCGGCTCCGGTGGTGGTTCCTCCGGCGGCAGCTCCGGTGGTTCGGGCGGCGGATACACGCAAAAGACCGGAAAAGCCTATTATTATGATACGGAGAGCCCGACACAGACCGGATGGGTCCGTGAGGATGGCAGCGCGCCAAACTCGAATTACAAGGACACCACGCCCTACGCAAAGGGCACGAAGGGCTCCTACTCCGGCGCCGACCTATCGCGTGATATGCGCTGGGCCGGGAAAACCGTGCAGAAGAACGGTTACGCCATTACATACGACGAAAACGGTTACGCTGTGAGAGCAATCAACGTCCGCAATGGTGCGGCGCGAGAGGACCTTGCTAACGTTTATCCGCGCGTAGACGCAGACGGTGAGCTGATCTACCCGACGTATGCGGACGGCACAAGAGGCAGCGGGTTTGCCGGGACTTCCAGCGGATACGGAGGAGGCGTCTCCGGCGGCGTGGCGACAAGCAATCCGTACAACGAAAATACAGACTTCGCAAACGAGCGGAAATACCTCAGCAATCTGATGTCCAACGGCAATTATGGGCAGCAGGAGTGGGCAAAAAACCGGATGGGGCTGCTGACCGCGACGGAAAACGAGATCATGCAACAGCGCTTACAGCAGCAACAGCAGCAACAGCGCTTACAGCAGCAACAGCAGGTGAACGATCTGAGCGATTATCTGCGCGACATGTACCGCCAGCAGATGCAGGCAAACCTTTCGGCGCTGGAGGGCGCGTACAACGCCAACGTAACGCGGCTGCGGCGGCAGGGTGAGCTTGCGCCGCAGAAGTATGACGCGATGCGCAACCTCGCGGCGGCGCAGAACGAATTGAGCCGCCGAAACTTCGGCGAGTATGCCGCGGCGCGCGGGCTGAACACCGGCACGAGCGGACAGGCGGAGCTTGCCCGCAGCGCAGAGCTGCAGCGGAATCTTGCAGACCTCGGCGCACAGGAGGCCGAGGCGAGCGGAAATCTGGAAAGCGAGCTGACGGCGCTGGATCAGCAGTACAACGCGGCGGTGGCGAAGGCACAGGCGAGCGGGAACGCCGACCTTGCCAACGCGCTGTATCAGGAGCTGGTGCGCCGGCAGAGCGCAGCGGCGGCGCAGGCTGAGGCGGACGCGGAGCAGCAGCGTTGGCGCACGGAGTTTGAAGCATCCCGCAAGGATGCGGCGGACAATCTGGCGCTGGCGTATGCCAAGCTCGAAGCGAGCAACAGGAAGAGCGCGGGCAAGGGCAAGAGCGGAACGACCGACGATATCGGTGAAACGACCGAAACCGTCAGCGGGCCGGTCAGTGGAAACGCTCTGCTCGGAACAAACGGCCTGCCGAGCTATAGCGACATAAGGCGGACGATCCTGACCTACATGGGACAGGGCAATGCGGCCTCGGCGCAGAATGTTGTAAACCGGTACTGGAAGAATATGTCTGCGGAACAGCAGAATGAGTTGAGCGGCCTTTTTGGCGGATAAGGAGCGGACACTATGGCGGAAATGCCTGACCTCATTGCCTATCAGGAAAAGCAACAGCGGCAGACCGCCGCAAAAAAGCCCGATCTGATGGCGTATCAGGAGCGGCAGGAGGCAAAAAAAGCCTCCGCTGCCCCCTATAACGATATTCTCGTACAGGAGGCGCGAAAGTACGGCGCGAGCCGTGCGCGAAGCGAGCGCAGCAGCCACCGGGCCGCAAACCACGCGGACGCAGAGCGCAGAGCGCAGGCGCAGGTGGTGAGCGACACCATCCGAGACAAGAAGGGCGGTATGCTCGGCGGCACGGTGAGCGGCTGGCTGGCCGGGCAGGTCGGCGCGGCGGCAAGCGGCCTTGAGGCGCTGCAGGCGGCGGATTGGGCCGTCAGTCCGGAAAAGGCGAGCATCGACGCTTCGCGCCGCAACATCGAAAATTATACCGCCAAGCGCGACGCGGCGCAGACGGCGGAGGAGCGCGCACGCTGGCAGCAGCTCATTGACCGCAACGAACGGCTCATTGCCATCAACAGCGAAGCCTACGCGAAGAAAACCGCCGACGTGGAGAACGCGGTCGGAAAGCTGGGCGATACGCGCGCCAAGCTCAAGAGCGACGCCGAGTACGGCATCGCCAAGGAAAAAGAGGGCCTGGGCGCTATCGGGCGCACGGCGGTGGACGTCGGTGTGGCGGGCGGACAGATGGCAATGGACGCGCTCGCGGGCGGCCTGCCGAGCATCGCAACTCGCGTGTTCGGCGACAGCACACAGGAGGCGAAGGAGGCCATTTCCCCCGACGCGACGACCGCCGAGCGCATGGAGGGCAAGACAAAGGCGCTCGCCTACGGCGCGGGCAGCGCCGCGGTGAGCGTGGCGACCGAAAAGCTCGCCAACATCGCCGCCCCGTTTAAGAAGGTGTTTGGCGGCGGTGTGCTGGATAAGGCATTGGAGGGCGCGGTCGCCAAGATGGGCGGAAGTGCGGCGGGCAAAGCGGCGCTTTCTTTCCTCTCTGAGGGCGGTGAGGAAATGCTGGAGGATGTGGTACAGCCGATTTTGCAGAGCATCTACAACGGCAAGGGCGTTAGGCAGAACTATAGCGAGCTGGAGTTGCAGGACGTTCTCTACGACGGCCTGATCGGCGGCATTCTCGGCCTTGCAGGAAGCGGCGCGGAGATCGCCGGTAATGCCATCACGCGCGGGGAAAGCGCGAAATTCAGCCCGCAAAAGCCCACAGAAGCCACACGAGCGAACGGAGAGGGTAATTTGACACCCGACGCGCAGAACGCGGCAGAGGGCACGCAGAGCGCAGAAAAAACCGCCCCTGCGGAGGGAGCGGAATACAGGCGCAATTATGATCCGTTGGAAACGGCGGCGATCCAGCGCACGAGCAAGACATTTCGCAATATCGTGGCCGGAGTAGACACGTCCATTTCCGACTTCTTCTCCAAGTGGAAGAACGGCAGAAAAAGCCATTTGGGGGAGCCGTTGGAAAAGCTGTATATTGGGCGCGTGACGGATGCGGCAAAAGCGGAAATGAGTGCCCTGCTCGGATACGATGTGCAGTCCAGCGACTACATTATTACCGCAGACAATGTAAAGCATATTATGGACCAGCATGGGAACGACAATGCAGAAGTCTCGCGCGGCAATCTTCCGCTCAGCTCGATCTCGATGGACGCCATCGCAGATGTTGTCGAGCACCCCGACCGCATCACGCTCGGAGATGCGGAAAATTGGGAGGCTGGCCGCAACGGCTTGCAGTTTGAAAAAGACATTGGCAACGGGACTGTTGTATATGTCCAGTTCGACAACTTCAAGCGCGGGACAATCGAGCCACGGACACTGTACATCAAAAAGAAAGGAACCCCTACCTCGACGGTGAATGCCGCAAACACGGCCAACACCTATACGTCCGAGACGTTCGAGCCTGAAGTTCCTAATGACAGTGTAGCACAAGGGCGCGGCACTGTCAATACGCAGGATATGCGCTCGGCGCGGGAATATGCGCCGGAGCGGCACATTGACAACCGCACAAGCGAGAGCGTGGGCGCGCGGGACGTGAACGCTTTCCAGTTCGACCATCCCGAAATGCGGCCCTACTACACGGAGGCGGCGGAGCAGCTTTCCGGCATCGCCGGACTGTCGCTCCACTACGGGCAGCAGATGGGCGGACGCGAGCGGGCGGCGAACGGATACCGGCGCGCAAGCTATATCTTCGAGACGCCCGCGCTGCGGCAGGCAATGGACGAGGGGCTGACGCGAGGCCAGATCATCGACGCGGCGGACCGTCTGATCCGCGACCACGGACAGGAGAACGTGAAGGCCGCGAAGGTGCTGGAGCTCGTGCTGGATGATATGCTCACGAATGGCTACACCGCGGTGGACGGCTCGACCGTGGGGCCGAATCCGGATTATATTGCCGCCAAGAGCGCGATCAACGGCGCGCAGCCGGTGACGGAGCGCACGGCGGAGGAGCTGCCGATCTGGGATGTGGACGGGCTGGGCGGTGCAAACCGCGGGAGCCTGAACAGCGATTTTCAGAATATGCAGGAGCGAAGCGACGAATTCCACCGCGTCAACCGCACGGCAGAGGAGCGCACGGCGGAGCTGCACGGCAGAGCGCCGAGCGAGGTCCCGACCGTAAATCCTGCGACCGGCAAGGCGGTCAGCAAAGCCGTTTCGACCATCCTCAATTCCCCCGTGACCTCGAACGAGTTCGCCGAGGCCATCGAGCAGGCCGTCGCGGGCGGCGCATTCGACTATCTCCCCATCACGGACAAGGCCGCGCACACGGCGGCGCAGGACGCGATCCGGCGTGAGGGCGGCTATCAGACGGTGGCGGACGAATTCAACGTGCTTGCGTTGCTCGGGCAATCGGTCGGCAAGGAGAATATGGCACGCGGCATTGCCGCCTACAACGAAGCGGTCGCGGCGGGAGACCATGTGACCGCCTTTGAGCTGCTGACGAACATTGCGCAGAGCGCCCACACTTCGGCGCAGACGGTGCAGGCGATGAATCTGCTCAACCGGCTGACACCGGCGGGGAAGCTGCTTTCCCTGCGGCGCTATGTGGACAGTGTGAACCGAAAAGCGCAGGAACGCGGGACCGGGCGCAGGCGCCGCGCCGCAGACGCGGAAACGGTGCAGACGAATTTTGTCGACCAATATGACGGCATCTTCATCGACCCGGAGCTTGCCGACGCTTACCTGACGGCGGAGAGCGACGCAGGGCGCAAGGCGGCGTGGGACGCGATCACGCAGAGCATTGCCGACCAAAGCCCGAGCACCTTCCGCGAAAAGGCGGACGCATGGCGATACCTGTCTATGCTGGGCAATCCGACCACGCACGTCCGCAACCTCGCGGGCAATGCGATCCAGCTCGGCGCGCGGACCGTGAAGAATACCATCGGTGCGCTGATCGAGCCGATGGTCGTGCGCGACAGCAGCCAGCGCACGAAAAGCGTGGTCGGGCGGAGCGGAGCCGACGCCAAGCTGCGCCAATGGGCGAAGGAGCAGTATGCCGCCGACCAGCAGAGCGCAATGGGCGGCGGGAAATACAGCGAATACAACGCCAGCGGCATCGCCAGAGAGATCGAGGAGAAGCGCCGCGCTCAGGTTTTCGGCAAAAGCGGCGTCGGCAAGGCGGTCAATGCCGCGTCCCGCTGGAACACGGCGGCGCTGGACCGCGGCGACGTGCTCTTCAATCGTCCCGCCTATGTAGAGAGCTTTGCACAGGCGCTCAAAGCCAAGGGTGTGACGGCGGAGGAAGCGCAGAGCGGCGCGAAGCCGGAGCTTGTGGCGGCGGCGCGGGAATACGCCATTAACGAGGCGCAGAAGGCGACCTACCGCAACACGACCGACCTTTCGGAGCTGCTTGCCCGCGCCGGGCACTATCAGGGCGACAACAAGGCGGCAAAAGCGCTCTCCATCGCCTATGACGCCGTAATGCCGTTCCGCAAGACCCCGGCGAACATTCTGACGACCGGCCTTGACTATTCTCCCGTCGGCATCGCAAAGGCTGTAAAGCAGGCGGCGGTGGACGTGAAGAGCGGTAAGGCGACGGCGGCGGACGCGGTGGACAGCTTATGCGAGGGCCTGACAGGGACCGGCATTCTGGCATTGGGCGCATACCTTGCATCGGAAGGGCTGCTGAATCTCCGCGCGGGCGACGATGATGACGAGGAGGCTTTCAACAAGACACTCGGCCATCAGGATTACGCGCTGGAGCTGGGCGGACGCTCGTACACGCTCGATTGGGCGGTGCCTGCGGCGATCCCGCTCTTTGCCGGCGCCGCACTCGTAGAGGGCGGTATGGACTTTGGCGGCCTGATGGACGCGGTGAGCAACATCGGCGACGTTGTGCTGGAGACCTCAATGCTCTCCACCTTCAACGACATCGTCCGCAACATCAGCTACGCCGACAATCCGATGGCGTCCGCGGTCGGGCGCGTGGCGTCGAGCTATGCGAGCCAGTTCCTGCCCACCGTCGGCGGGAAGGTCGCGTCCGCGCTGGACGATACCGTGCGCAAAAGCTATGTTGAAAGAGGTACATCGCAGCTCGAACGGGACGCGAAATATTTCGGACAAACCGTGCTGCGCAAGACGCCGTTCGCCCGCGAAGCCATGCAGCCGAGCATTGATATGTGGGGCGAGGAGGTCAGCAACGGAGATCCGCTGCTGCGGATCATTCAGAACTCCGTCTCCCCGAGCACGGTCAAGGAGATCAAAAATGATGCGGTCACGCAGGAGGTCCGGCGGCTCTATGAGGCGACCGGCGAGGGCCTGCCCTCCGCCGCGGAGAAGTCGTTCGTCGTAAACGGCGAGCGAAAGTATCTCACGGGAGAGGAGTACACGGAGTACGCGAAAGTCATGGGCCAGACGCGCAGACAGGTTTTGGAGCCGCTGCTGAAAAGCAAGGGCTATCAGAAACTGTCCGACGCCGACAAGGCCAAGGCGGTCGGATACGCCTATGAATACGCCAAGGTCAAGGGCAAGCAGGCGGTGAGTGATTACAAGGTGTCCGACAGCAGCGTTGCCAAGGGCATGATGCAGAGTGTTATGCCGCCGGAGACCTACATCCTCTACAAGGTCAATGCGGACAGGGACGACAATGCCCGTGTGGATTATGTGGAATCCGCGCAGACGCTCCTCGAGCTGTCCGGCATGACGAACGCACAGCGGGGCAAGGCGTGGCAGGAAAAGAACAGCACGACGAACGCGGCAAAGAATCCCTTTACGGGCGCACTGGCGGACGCGGGCGTTTCGCCGCGGACGGCGGTCAAGGTCCTCGACAAATACCGCACGCTGAACAATGCCGACGGCAAGGCCAAGGACAAGACGGCGGAGTTTCAGCAGTATTTGCACGAGCTCGGCTTCGATGCGGCGCAGATGGCTGCCGCGCGGGATACCTTCTCGTTCTATACGAGCGTTCCGGCAAAGTGGAAGTGAGGGAAAGAGAAAAGCGGGGCGAAAGCCCTGCTTTTCGTTTGTTTACTATCCAATCGAGATGTTCTCAGGAAGTAACCGGTCTGAAGGAATTACAATAGGCGTTATACCAGTTGCAAGACTTACTTGAGAGATCAATGCTTGCGCATAGGGAAAGAGTTCATAATAACACCTAATGTGAATTTCCTTTTTCATTTCATCATTTACAATCGAATCCGTTTCAAAAACGCCTTCCAGTGTAGCAGAGATATGAAATATCTGTGGATCATCCATCGCCTCGGCTATTTGAACAAGGGTTGCCTTACAGTGCTTCGTGTCGGCGGCATATTCAATATGAAAATTGTATTTGAGCCCAAGATCAAGCCGCCCTTCTTCCTTGTCTTTGGTAGGAGGCACGTTATTATGAAGCTCAAAGTCTTTTGTTCTTTGCTGCAACAGACGTACGTTAACCATATAAATACTCCTAACTTCTCACATTGGGTCTGTTAATTAAATGCATTGTTTGGAGAGACGTCATGCAAGTAATTTCGTTATTGGTGCTATAAGATGCTCCGCTTATGAACTTTTGCCCAATCCACTCTGTAAGGCCACTAACTTTTTCAGAGACAAATCCGAGAATAATATTTTCTTTATTGTGCGCAACAACGGCATCGTTGATGTATTGATTCAAGCTAATGCCGTCTTTTTTTGCCAACTTTGCAGCCATTGCGTGGACAGAAGGGGCAATACGTAAGGTCAGTTTTCCACTATACGCTTGGGCTTTTTCGATGGCAACATCAGGAATTGGGATTCCAACCTCTGCGGCAGTTTCCAGCCATGCAGTTTCGTTTTCGGCAAGCTCGCTAATGGCCTCCTCCATGGTTTCACCCTGTCCAACACATCCATCCAACTGCGATGTTGCAACCCAATAGATGTGCTGCTCGTTCATCATTTGAACTACTTTGAACGGGTACTTCATTGCTATTCCTCCTTGCTACTGAGAAGCCGCTTCAATTTCCTCGAAAAGTTTTTTCAACTCAGTGATGTACGCCTCTTTCACAAACTTTCCGTGTTCCGGAATGGGGATGATCTTAACCGGTTTTTTTGAAACGACAATAATCGGGTGCTTTCCGCCAGACTTTACGTCACAACCGTAATGCTTGGCGATACGCCTCACCTCATCGTATGTAATGTCGTTCCGTGTGGGTTTTTCACGGAACTTTGCGATTAGTTTATCGATTTGAGACAAAAGCAGTCACCCGATTCTCTGTAAGATATGCGAATAGTATCATATATGCCACCGCAAGTCAAGGATGGAATTATGAACTTTTTCTTATGCGTGGTACTCGACGTACCACTTGCGGTAGCCGGATTTGTTCTTCTCGACCACGATGCGGACCGTCAGGCCGTTCGCGGCGAGGATGGCGCACAGCGCGCGCCGGTCGTCCTCCTTTTCAATGGGAGCGGGGATGCGGGTCCAATCGTCCATTATCGCTTCGGCTCCTTTCCGTCTGTTACCATGACCACGCGCACCTTGCCGAACTGCTCAAGCACCATTGCCACGGCCTCCTTGGTCGCCAGCTTGTCGCCGTGTTCTTCGATGTCGATGATGATGCGGATCATGCGTCCTCCTTCCGCTCGCCGTAGCTGCAAAAATCATCTGCGCACATCGTTTCAAATGATTTCATACATTTGCCTTTCGGGCCGTAATCTGCCCCATAAGTATCGGGGTCATCATCCCAGTGTACACAGTCCTTGCATCGCTCCACCGGCGCAACATCAGCGGCGGGAATACTGTTGATCTCCTGCGTGCAGATTTCTGGATTTTCGTACCGACGTGTGATTAGATCAATCACAGCTTCTCGTTCAATATATTCAGCCATTGTCGTTCTCCTGTTCTTCCTCCCCGTCGGATACAGCCGCGCCCTCGTTTTCTGCAACACAGCAATCTGTGCATACGCTCTCTCCGTTTGGCAAGCCGTAGCACTTTTCTCCCGTTTCGATGCGCTTTCCGCAGAACGCGCAGTAATCCCACAGCTGTCCCATCACATTGCCTCCACATAGCACCAGCTCTGCGGTGCTTTAGTAATCGCCATCGGAACCATGCAATTTTCATCATAGATACAGGCTGTGCTTTCGTACCCGCTTTTGCTGCATGATTTGCATTTTTTCCAGGTGTGAAATTCTGTCAGTTTCTTCGGCGTTTCATATATTTTCAGGTCGACGATATGCCAGCCGTAGCCGGTTTTCCCGTTGCCGATGTAGCCAGCAAGCTCCTCGTATGTAAGACAAGATCGCTCCATGTGCTCGAAAAGCCAGTTCTGAATGCTACCATTGTCGAAAACATTGATGGGAAATATCCGGTCACAGATAAACTCGCCAATGACCTTGCTGTTTCCTTTATTTGCCCCTTTTGGGTTCTCTAAGTAAGCAGATACCGCAATAAACGAGTATTTTTCTCTTGTTGGAGCGTCCAGAACCCAGAGCGCATCATACTCAGCCATTTCCACTGTGCAATAGATATAGCACTTAAACGGCGTTTCCAGCTTTGGCCGCGTCTTGCGCACTTCAATCGTCTTTTCGCCGTTGGCGATCCTTTCCACCCACTTGGGGCGGATGCTGATAAGTACGGCTTTACTCATCTTTCGTCGCCTCCAATGCTTTCTCCGCCTCCTCGCGGGTGAGGAATACGGTCTTGCCGATGTCAGCACCATCATTACGCAGACGATACGCGCAGAACCCGTCCGGCTTGCGATTGCACGTTGACATACACAGATTATCCTCATCCGTGCAAACAGCTCTGATATCCGGGGCTTCAAGCTCCATTTCTCGCGGCACATTGTCACGGCCAGTCACCCACACCGTATCTCCCACCTTGCACGGCAGCACCACCAGCCGCCCGTCCTTGTCGGCCTCCATCAGTGCGACAATGCGCTTGAATGTCACGCCCTTACTGATTGCCTCATCCTCAAACGTCTTGTAATTGGCGCACGTCGCAGGTTCCAGCCCCGTGTCCTCGTAAGCGGCGAGGCGGCTCCACGCCGCTTCTTCCCACTTGCAATTCCTTGCGCAGTTTCCGCCAACTTCGAGGCATTCGGGGCCGAAAAAATGTGTGCAACAGATACCGTTTTCATGCGATGTTTGCTTGCTATATTTTGTCAGTCGTTCCATCACTTTACCTCCTGCATCCAGAACTCGCGGCGGCAGTCAGAGCACACCAGATTTGTACAATTCCCGTATCTGTTCCGGCAATCAGCAGAAATGCGCTTTGGGCATAGTATCAAGCACCCGCATTTGTCAATTTCGGCCTCCGGATACTGCTCCAAAAACACGCTCTGCCGCGTCTTGCGCGGGTGCGCAGCAGACCATTCCTCGACAATAGCAACGATCCGCTTGTAGTCATCGTCAGACGTAAGGGAGTTGAGTGAGCATCTAACCTTTTCACACGGGCAGCCCCTGCACGATCCACAAAAAGAACGACACATCCTTTTTCTTTCTTTCAAAAATTCTAACGCTTCCATCTTCTTACCTCCTCCACCGGCATCCGTTACAGGCCCCCTCATGGGCCAGCGTGTAGTTTCCGCATTTCAGGCACAGTTCGTTCCGCAGTGTGTCAATTTCTTTCGCCTGTGCCTCGATCCGGTCGGCGGCTTCTGTCAGATCATCGCCCAGCGTAATCGGCGTTTCCCACTCGTTCCCCTCCGCCCATTCTGCGTGCTCACGCAACGCATTTACGAGTTTTTGACCGTTCATAATTCCCCTCCCAATTTCATAAAGCATCCCCAAAAGGTTTGTGATTTTTTGCCACTATGATGCCCGAAAAGGGGGCGTTCTCCGATTGCTGCCCAAACATCTGCAGCGGGGATTTGCGTTTCTGCCCACTTAAAAATCAGCACACCGTCCGGTTTTAATACGCGCATACACTCGCGGAATCCGTCATGCAGCATTTCGCGCCAATTCCCGCCGAGCTGCCCGTACTTCTTCCGCATCCACGCATTTTCACCGACGCGCCGAAGATGCGGCGGGTCAAATACGACCAGCGAAAAAGAATTGCTGGGAAACGGTAAATCCGTGAAGTCGCATAGCACGTCGGGATGCACGATGCAAGTTCGCTCTGAATCTCTGTTGGTACTCTTCCAGACCCCCACGCATTCCTCGTCCCGAACGTCACAGTAGATCGCAGCAGGATGTTGTTTATCAAACCAGATTGTTCTTGATCCGCACGTTACATCGAGAATCTTTTTACCATCCAGTCCATTCACGAGGTTTGTATCTCTCATAATTCCTCCCCCAATCTCCAATCATCGTCCCGCACCTGAAATGCGTCGCCCAGTTGGATGGTCTCTGGGAAATTGTGCTGTATGGTCTGTACGGCGTACTTGTCGATCTCGGTCGCGTAATAGGTCGCGACGGTCGCGCCCAGCTTGTCCAGCGCGATATGGCCACAGCTCATGCCGTCGTACATCGACAGCACTTCCACCGGCTCCGTGGTCAGCCCATCGAAATGGCTCATAATGTGGGCGATCACGTCCACCGTCCAGCCGTTGCCCAGCATCTTGTAGGCTTGGCTGTTGCTCACCGGGAAAACATACTCCTCTGGCACGGTTTGGAGGCGCATACACTCACGGACCGTCAGCTTGCGGATGATGTAAAAGCCGTCTCGCAGCTTGATCGGATGCCATGTGTTTCCGATGGAAATTTTCCCGTCTCGCACCTCGTAAATTTGCTTCGCCGTCGTCGGGTTCTTTTGGCAATGCCCCTCCTCGTCCGTCCGCGTCGGGACCATAGGCACATGGCCGCCGCCCATGCCCATGCTTGCCGTGATGGTCGGGCATTTTCCATCCTTAGCAAACACGCCCCAACGGGAGTGTTGGCCGTATAGACTGCCCAAATGCAAAATCCCATCTGCATCTGTGTCAACCGGCGTTGCATAAAGACCCGTCTTGGCTCCCAGCCCTCCGCCATTTCCGCAGAGGGTCACGCTCTTTCCGTCCGGCGAATAGACGCGGTATTGCTGGCTGTCAAAAGCCTGGGTCTTTGCGTCATTCTCGATGGTCCCAATCCTCACCGGCTCCGCTACCATCGTGCGGCGATGCTTTGAAAGCGTCTGCTGCGGATTGCTTCCCTTGTATTCCGTAGCCGTAATGCAGTAACTCTTTTCTTGCCACGCTATACCCGTTTCCAGAATGTCGCGCAGGAGGAGCCCACGGTCCTCCGGCTGCTCCACCGGCACTTGACTATATGTGCCGTCCGGGTTACGTTTTCCCACCCAGTACAGCCGCTGGCGGTTCTGCGCGCTCACCAGCGCGGAGTTGATAAGCACCGGCTCCACGCCAAGCTCCGCCGTGATCTGCGCCCGGATAGCGGGCGACATGGATTTGTTGTTCTCGTAGAGAAAATAGTCCGGTTTGTATTTGTCGCGGGCGATACGGTAGTTCAGGAACAACTCCCAGCCGATGCCGCTGGCCTCGGTCTCGCGGTTCTTGGTCTGCGCGATACTCCAGTGTGTGCAGGGTGAACCGCCGATCAAAAGTTTCATGTTTTCCTCCTTGCGGGCTTGTCGTTGGTCCATTGCTTGAGGTCGTCGAGAGCGGCGGCGCTTTTGGGCTTTGCGCGGCGGACGACCGTCGGGCGCGCATTGACACGCGGGAGGACCTGCGTGCGCCCCGCCTCGATCTCGGCGAGCTCGTTTTCGAGCACGTCGAGGACATAGAGCGCGGAAATGTCTGTGCAGAGCAGCAGATGGTCGGCCCATTGCGAGCGGAAGAAGGCGCGCAGACCGTCAAAAGTCGTTTTTGCGCCGCCGACGATCTTCACGTCGGCTTCGAGGGCGCGCCAATCGAAGATGGCTTGCAGGATGACGCCCTGCGCGAGCGAGAGCCACGGATTGATGCGCCGCTCCTCGCGGGCCTGTGCCGGCGTCATAAGGTTTCTCCGGGGGACGCGCTTATGTGTTCGCATGGTTGGTTTCCTCCTCTGAATAAATCTTAACGAGTACAAAATCACGGTCGGAATAGAACTTGCCGACCTCAAGCGCGGTGATCTGCGCGTCGTCGGGATAGGCGAGGCCGTTGAGCGCGTCGAGCAGGCATTTTGCGAGGTTGTCGGCGTCCGGCTTGTGCGTGTAGGGCTTGCCGGGAAGCTCGGCGTGCTTTTTCCTGGAATAGCTTTTGGGAACGGTGAAGCAGGCGATGATCTCTGCCTTGAGCGGCTGGCGCGCGTCGGTATAGGGCAGGCTCCCGCTGGTGCGGAAGCAATGGCGCACCAGCTCCTCATAGTCCCGCGTTTTCCGGGGCGTATAGGTCCCGTGCCGGGTGACGCGGGGGCGGGCCTTGCCGATGGCCGCCGTGGGTACGATAAATTCGATCATGATTTCCTTTCACGGCAACATATACTTTTTCGCCCATGCGTTGTTGCCTTCTTTGATGTATTCGCCCATCCATGCGTTTTTCCCCGCGTTCTCGCCGTTTCGGCGCTCCGGCTCGGGGAGCGTGGCGGTGATATCCGCCACGTCGGGAAAGAATTTGCTTCGCCGGACGTAGCGGACCACCTGCGCCTTGACGTCCTTATAGTCGTAGGGCTTGAGCGCGAGCTGCCACGCACGCTGGAGGTCGGGCGTGATCTTGCGATTGGGGAAATACGCCGAGAGCAGAGAGAGGATGCGCGAAACGGCCTCGCCGGTCATGCCGTGCGCACTCAGAAAGGGAGCTCGCCGTCGTCTACCTCCTCGACGGGGTAATACTTCTGCGTGCTGCCCACCGGCGTGGGGATAGGCTCTGCGCCGCCCGCAAACGGGCTCAGAAAGCCGTCTGCGAGCATATCCGTATATTCCTTGCCGTTGTACTCGCGCGTCTCTACGCGCCCCCACGCGAGGAAGGGAGTACCCTTTCCGGCGCGGGCGATGCGGTCGCGGACCAGCTCGTTGAAGCTCTTGACGGCGACCCAGACGGCAGTGCCGTCCTCCTTTTCCATCGCCTTGCAGGAGCAGGTGCCGAAGGTCTTGCCGGACTGCGTGGATTTCAGCTCGCCGTCCGAGGTGACGGTGGAGGCAATGAGGTAAATATCCTGCTTCTGCCCCTTGAAATAGTCGGTTCCGAGCTTCGTGATCATTCCTCGGTCCCTCCCAGCTCCGCAAGCATGGCGTCGAAGTCCTTCGTCTTGATCTTGGATGCACTGTCATAGCCGAACTTCTTGACGAGCGCTTTCGCCTCCGGCTTCGTCAGGCCGTGGCGGGAAGCGGCGGCATAGAAGAATTTGACCTGCGCGGCGGTGATGGGAGCCTCGGGATCCTTTTCGTTGATGTACGCGGTGCCGTCCTCGGTGTCGCTCTCAATGTCCTGCGTGAACATATCGGAGACGCAGCCGAGAGACAAGGCGGCGGAGACCAGGGCGCGCTTCTGCGCCATTTTGACCGCACTGTTCGCGCCGTCATAGGGGGGCTGCGAGCCGGTGCGGCCCTCGCGGGTATTGCCGGAGCCGTAGGCGGAGGTGATGACATACTCCACGCCGTTGACGATCTTCACGAGGTCGCAGCGGACGAGGAAGTAGAAAAAGCCGTGCTCGATGTCCTCCAGCTTGCTCTCCAGCGTGTAGCGCTGGCAGAGGCCATAGGCTACGGCGACCTTCTCCGCGCCGGACTTAAAGAGCGTGGGGTTTTTCGTCATGGCGTCGCCGTTCTTCTTGCGGATCATGCCGAAGTCCGTTCCGCGCTTCAAGGTGGCGGGGATGCCGTTGGGGGCGCAGATGGTATAGTTGCCGGTGCGGGGAATGGGGGCCACCGCCAGAGCGGCGGCGTCATAGTGATAGAGGGCGATCTCGTTCATTTCTTCTTTCCTTTCTTTGTGACGGTCTGGTGGATAAACAGGCATACTCGGAACAGCTCGGCGTCCGGCAGGACGGGGCGCAGCTCGTAGGTGCCGTCTTTGGAGAGCTTGAGCGCGAGGGTCTGATCGGGAACAATGCCGCGCTCGGCATAGAGCAGGTTGCCGTAGCCCGTGAGCTGGGCGGAAAGGGCGGCGTTGTGAAGCTGTCCGGTCTTAATGTCCAACAGGGTCAAAGCGCCGTCGATCGCGCCGTAGCGGTCGAGCGTGCCGGCAAAGCCGAGCTCCGTATTGCCCATCGGGTGCTCGATCAGCTGCCAGTCCGGCGCATAGTCCGCGAGGAAGCGGCGGTACGCTTTCAGGTATCCGGCGATCTCCGGCGTTTCCTCCGGTATCTCGCCGTAGTCAATGAGGGCGCATGCCTCGTGTACGGCGGTGCCGCGGCGGGCGGCGGCTTCGGCAAGCCACGGCTGCGAGGCCTTATAGTCATAGGCGAGGAAGCGGCAGACCTCTGTGACGCTGGGGAGCTGCACGCCATCCACGGTGTAAATGTGCTGTTCGGGGTCAAAATGGACGCTCATTTGCTGTCCTCCTCTTCGGGTATTTCGGAGAACCAATCCTCCCCGCAATAGGGGCAGACGGCATACTGCGCATAGAAGATGCCGTTCTCGCCGTCCAGGTTCTCGCGCTCAAAGCGAATGGCGGGTTCGTCAAAGTCGGCGTGGCAGGAATCACAGCGATACATCACGACTCCTCCTCCACATAGACCATTGCGCTCTGCACGCCGAACGCGCGGGCGGCGTCGTGACTGGAAAAGAACACGTCGATGCGGTTTTCCTTAATCGCCCCGCCGCAGTCCTCGGCGGTGTAGGTATGGCTCGTGCCGTCGGCAAAGTAGATCGTGACGGTGGAGCCGTAAGGGATTACGCGAGGGTCAACGGCAATGGTGCGGCCCTCCGCGGCCAGCGTGCCGGTCGAGGTGATGCCGTCGGTCTTGCCGCAGCAATTCATGCACGGACAATAGGCAGTCAGCTTAAATTCACCGAGCGGTTCGCCGATGGTGAGTTCCGCGCTCCCCTCTGCGGGCTTGTCCTCGCCGAGGAGTTTGTCTGCGACGACCGGCGGCTCGCCGGTGTACGGCTCCGGCTGCGCGGCGGTGCTGACGGTCACGACGGGCCACAGCGCCGCGAGGCACAGGAACAGGGCAAAAAATGCAAAAAACGGTTTCATCATTCGCTCTCCTCTCCTCTGTCGATCTCGCCGAAGGCTTCCTCAAAGGTCAGGTCGGTGAGCAGGAGCAGCTTCGAGAGGACCAAAAGGATCCTCGCGTTGCCGCCGGTCGTCCACCAATAGAAATTGCTGTCGGATATGCCGAGGTATTTCGCGACCTCGCGGCGGTCCATGCCGGTCTTTCGCAGGGCGCGGCGCAGGGCCGGGAAGATGCAATAGCCGTAGTTCTCACGGCGCGGCTGGCGTTCGTCGTTCATGCGCTCGCTCCTTTCGCCAGGCAGCGGGCAAGCGTCGGCGCGGAAATGTAGCCCTGCTGGAAGGGGAAGCGCTTATGTAAGGCGGGGTATTTCTGGATTCCCGTGTATTCGCTTACCTGCTTGATATTCAGCATATAAACGCCGCCGGTGAAGGCGAGGATCGCTTCGAGGTTGTCGCGGTAAAATTCGGTTTCTCGTGCCATTGGAATACTCCTTTCGGTGAAATGTCGTGGTTATGCCGGGGTCATGCGGTTGGTAAGCAGGCCTGCCGCTTTGCGCTGCACAATGCCGGTGAAGATCTCGCGGAGCTGGGGGTTGCGGGCGATGACGGAGAGCTTGGAGACCGCTTTGCACTCGGTCGCCGTGGCTCCGTTGGCGCGCAGGCGCTTTTGCAGGTTCCGCTTGCGGGCGTCGAGGTCGATGCCCGCGCGCCCTTCCAGCTCCTTGTAGAGGTCGCCGGTGGTCGAGTGGTAGTTGAGCGCGTATTCGGCGCACATCTGCCGGATGGCCTTGCCGGTCTCCTCCTGCCATGTATCGCGCGTGGAGGCGGCGGGCGCGGCGATCATCTCAATGGCGCGGGAGGTTTTTTCCGCGGTCTCCTCCAGAGCCGAAAGGCGGCGTTCCTGCTCGACGAGGACGTTCGCCTGCGCCAAAAGCTGCTCGGCGGGGGTGAGGGGCTTCTGGCTATAGCTGCCGTGCCTGCGGATGGCGGGGATCACCTCGGACGTGACCCATTTGCGGAAGGGCTTGGCCTCGGGCTTGTCCGAGCGCAGGATGACATTGTAAAGACCGGATTCGTTGACAGCCGTCATCATCTGGGGCCCGCCGGGGGTGTCCACTTTGACCGGCTCCCTTTCGTCTGCGTCAAGCCGTTCGGAAACATCGCGGTATTTGCTGATGCCGAGGACGTCACACACGTCCTTGAGGACGAACCACGGCTCGCCGTCGCGCTCGACGGTGCGGACCGCGTTTTGCTGATAGGTGAAGATCTGTAAGTCGTTCATGGAGGGGCCTCCTCAGCTGGCGAAGTCGTCGCCGTCCTTGGCAAATAGGTATTGGAAACTCTTGCCGAAGTAGGCACAGTATTTGCGACATTCCTCTGGTGTGAATCGTCCGGATTTCTTTTTGCTCTGATAGGCAGTTCGCGAAATGCCAATAATGCTTGCCATGTCATCATCCGTGAGGTTGTGAATAGCCTTTTGCCCAAGTAGATTTGGATACATTTTCTCGTTCCTTTCCTTTCAAAATGTTCTCGTTTCGAGAACTTTACCAAAAGAATACTCGCAAAACGCAAACTTGTCAAGCCTTTTTCACAAAAAAGTTTTCGTTACGAGAACTTTTCATTGACATTTGCAAAATGCCAACTTATACTGTATTCAGAGGTGATGAAAAATGAACTTCGGTGACAGACTGAAATCTTTTAGGACCGAGAAGAAATTGACACAAGAAGATCTTGCGAAGAAGGTCGGCGTTGCGAAAACGACGATTACCGGCTATGAAAAAGGTAACCGCGAACCGGACGTTGAAAAGCTCAAACTTCTGGCGTCTGCATTAGACATTACGGCGGACGAATTGATCGGGACTGGATTTAACATCAAAAAAGCCCCGTCCCTTTCGGACGAGGCTATGAAGATCGCAAAGGACTATTCGAGCTTGGATCGCTGGGGCAGGACTGCCGTGCGCGAGCTGGTGAGCACGGAAAAGCAGCGCTGCGAGGATGAGGCCCGCTTCATGGAGGATTCGCAGCTTGTCACGTTCGAGCCGAAGGTCATCAACCGCTATCTGGAGCCGTCTGCCGCCGGCATTGCCGCTCCGGTCGAGGGCAAAGACTTCGAGCCGTATGAGCTCGGGCCGGACGATCCGCAGGGTGCGGCCTACGCGATCCGCGTTCAGGGCGACAGCATGGAGCCGGACTTTCCCGACGGCAGCACCGTATTTGTCAATCACGACGCCATTGTCAACGGCGACATCGGCGTTTTCTGCGTAGACGGCGGCACGGTCATCAAGCAGTATTATCGCGATCCGTTCGGCATGACCTATCTGTTCTCCCTCAACCGCAAGCGTGCGGACGCGGACGTGCCGATCTATCCGAGCAGCGGCCAGACGGTCATCTGTCAGGGGCGCGTTATCACGAAGCGGAGATATCCGCTGCCGAGGTGAGGAGAGTGAGCGATGGGCATATACGATGATCCTGAGTTTTTCAGGCATAAGCGATACTGTCAGAAACAGAATTTGAAAGGCATTTGGGCTTTCATCCGGCGATACTCCCCGATCATCTTCGGCCTCCTGCTGCTCGCAGAAAGCGTCTTTGTCAATATCCGGCAAGCTGAAGAAATCAAAACGCTGAAAAGCGAAAATGCAACGCTTGCCGCATCGCTTGAAGAATCCGCAGCCGAGGAGGGCCGCCTACAAGAACGCCTGCAAAGCGTATGGGATCGTTGCGACGCTATGCAAAGCAGCGTAGATGCCGCCGACTTTTTCCGCAGAAATGTCGGGCTGCTCGTAGACGGCTCAAGCTATTACCACCGATACGGCTGTGCGGTCTTTCAAAATGCAACCTCTTTTACGCCGCTGGCGATAGAAGTCTGCGAGCGGCGCGGATACACGGAATGCCCGTTATGCGGGTCAAGTGCAAAGATACCGGACCTTGCGAGCGCAAAATAAAAACGCCGGAGTGGTGCAAACACTCCGGCGGGCCTAATCCATTCCCCCAGCATAACCACGACGAAACACAAAAGGAAACGACGAACGAACGCTAACGATTAGACTGTGAAATATATTATCACAGTTCTTTTCGTCGCGCAAGATGAAAGGAGCTTTTTTATGGCAAAAAACAAGTACCACCAAAGGCCGGACGGACTTTTCGAGACCTCCCGCACCGTCAACGGCAAGCGCATTTACTTCCGCGGCAAGACCTGCCGCGAGGTAGACAAGAAAATTTTGGCATGGCAGGACGAGCGCGAGCGGGGCCGCAAATTCCCCGTGATCGCGGACGAGTGGGAGACCGAGCACGAGGAGACCATCCGAGAGAGCACGCGGTCGTGCTACTCCTACGCGGTCAAGCGCCTCAAGGCGGCGTTCCCTGGCTATGCGTCCGAGATCGAGCCGCTGGACGTGCAGCGCTTTATCCGCTCGCTGGAGAGCTGCGGCAAGTCTGCGAGCAGCGTCAAAACAGATCTCGCCGTGTGCCGCATGATCTTTGCGCACGCCGTCATAAAGGGGGATATCCGCGTCAATCCCGCGGTCGAGGTCAAGAAGAGCCGCGGGCTGCCGAAGAAGCAGCGGCGGGCATTGACCGAAGCCGAAGAGCGGGCCGTCAAGGACAGCGCGGCGACCAAACCGCCGTTCTGGCTGTTTCCGTATCTGCTGCTTTATACCGGTCTGCGGCGCGGGGAGGCGCTGGCGCTGACCTATGCCGACATCGACCGAAAGGCCGAGACCATCCGCGTCAACAAGAAGCTCAACTATACGGGAAGAAACCGGCCTGTGTTGGAAAACTTCCTCAAGAGCGAAAACGGCGCGCGGGAAATCCCACTCATGCCCCAGCTTGCCGCGGCTCTGCCGAAAAACCGCGTGGGGCTCGTGTTCCCTGACGAGGACGGGGGCTATCTGCTGCTATCCCGGCTGAATAAGCTGTGGGGGCAATACCGAGAGGCGGTCGGGCTGCCAGAGGACATTACACCGCATTGTTTCCGGCACAGCTATGTGACGATCTGCTTTGAAGCGGGGCTGACGCCGCGCGAGACGGCCAGTTTTGCCGGGGACACGGTGGAGGTCATCGAGGCGGTTTATACCCATCTGCGGCAGGAGAAGGCGGAGAGCGCTGCGGAGAAGCTGCGGAAGTATCATGCCTGATCTACTGCGTCTTTACTGCGTCATTTCTGCGTCCGAACGTGGTCAAAACGGGGCTTTTTGGGTCAAGAAAAGAAATCGCTGAAACCCTTGATATATAAGGAAAAATCAGCGATTGCAGGGGAAAGCGGGGAAGGCTTATTTTTGAACACTTGACAAAAATGAGAAAGGGCTCTACAATGTCGTTCTCTGCGGCGAAGGGAAGAACGCCGCGGAGCATTTAAACGATCCAAGCATCCAAAGGAGAGATGACACGATGAGATTTCAAAAACGATTTATGCCGCTGCTGCTCGCACTGGTGCTGGCGCTCGGTACGCTGCCCGCGCAGGCGGCGGCGTTCACGCGCGGCGAGGCCGCGCAGGCGCTGCTCTCTGCCGCGCAGGACTATAACCCCGGCGTGCAGCGGTCCGACATTCTCAAGGGCTATCCCGACGGCAGCCTTGCGCTCGACGGTACGCTGACGCGCGCACAGGCGCTGGTGATGCTCACGCGCGCTTTCGGCGGCTTCGCCACCCCTGCGGGGGACAACGCGCGCATGGCCTTGCCCACAGGCAGCCTGACGAACGTTCCCACGTGGGCGGCAGAGGAGCTTTCCTCCGTTCTCGCTGCCGGCCTTGCGGACGGCGACGCGAACGAGGCTATGGGTGCCGAAGCGCTCTCGACGCTGCTCCGCCGCGCCTACGCCGCCAAGGGCACGAACCTCAAGGACGACTACTACGCCGCCGTCAACAAGAGCTGGCTGGACGGCTCCGACATTCCCGCGGGCCTGTCCATCAACGGCCCGTTCTACGGTCTGAGCCTGACGGTCAACGAGCAGATCGCGGCGCTCATCCGCGAGATCGACGCGCATGAGCAGACTCCCGGCACCGCCGAGGCGAAGATCAAGGCGCTCTACGACTGCGTGATGGACGCCGAGGGCCGCGAGAGGGCCGGCGTTGCGCCCATTCAGAAGTACCTTGATGCCATCGAGAGCGCCAAAACGCTCGGCGAGCTGGTGAGCGTCGATGCGCAGATGCAGAAGGAGCTGGGGCTGTCCATGCTCCTCGGCTTCGGCCTGACGACCGACCTCGCGGATTCGAGCCGCAGGATCGCCGCGTTTTCGCTCATCGGCGCGGGTATGGACAAGGACTTCTACGTCAACGGCGCCGATGCGCAAAGGAGCGCCTACACCACATATCTCACATCGCTGCTGACGCTCTCCGGCCTTGGCGCGGACGAGGCGGCGCAGCGCGTCGCGGCGTTCTATGACGCCGAGGCGGCGATCTCCGCGGCCTCGCTCGAGCCGCAGGACTACAGCAACGTGGACAAGACCTACAACCTCTTCACGCTCGGCGAGCTCAAGGCGCTGCTGCCGAACGTGGACCTTGACGCCGTTCTTACCGCCAGCGGCATTGAAAACGCGGAGCGGATCATGATCAGCGATGTCGGCGCGCTGAAGGCAGCCGCGGCGCTCTACGACGACACCCACCTTGCCCTGCTCAAGACCGCGGCGCGTCTGGCGCTGCTGCAAAGCGTGGCCACATCGCTCAATCAGGGATTTATGGACGCGTACTTCGACTTCGTGCTGGGCTACTACGGCGTAGATGCCCGCCAGAGCAATGAGCAGATCGCGGCGCAGCAGGTGCAGGCGCTTCTGGCGGATTACCTCAGCCGCGCCTATGTGGACGAATACTTCTCCGCCAAAGCCAAGGCCGATGTGGAGGAGATGATCGGCGAGTTCATCGCCATCTACAAGGAGCGCATTCTGGCGCAGGACTGGATGAGCGCCGAAACCAAGGCCAAGGCCGTGAAGAAGCTCGACACCATGGGCGTCAAGGTCGGCTATCCCGACAGCTGGGAAAGCTGTCTTGACCGCGCGGAGATCAAGTCCCCCGCCGAGGGCGGCTCCTTCTTCTCCAACGTCATCGCCATTCAGATGGCGATGAAGCAGGATGCCCTCGCCCACCAGAACGACGCGCCGGATAAGAGCGAATGGATCATGACGTCCTTTACGGTCAACGCCTGCTACAATCCCAGCGCCAACGACATCACCTTCCCCGCCGCCATTCTGCAATCGCCGCTTTACGACGTGAACGCCAGTCGCGAGGAGAATCTCGGCGGCATCGGCTACATCATCGCCCACGAGATCACCCACGCCTTTGACAACAACGGCGCGAAGTTCGACGAGAACGGCAGCGCCGCCGACTGGTGGACGGCGGAGGACTACGCCGCCTTCCGGCAGAAGTGTCAGGCTGTGGCCGAATGGTACGACGGGCAGGAGGCCTATCCCAGCATCGCGTGCAGCGGCGTGCTGACCATTTCCGAAAATGTGGCAGACCTCGGTGCGGCGAAGTGCATCGTTGCGGCGGCGAAGAAGCTCGACCGCCCCGACCTCGACAAGCTCTTCCGCGCCGTCGCGAACACCTGGGCGTCCACGACCTCGCGGCAGATGCGCGAGTATCTGGCCGTGACCGACGTCCACGCGCCGGATAAGCTGCGCTGCAACCGCGTACTGCAGACGCTGCCGGAATTCTACACGACCTATGATATCCAGCCCGGCGACGGGATGTGGACCGCACCGGAGACGCGCGTGAGCGTTTGGTAACAAAACGTCCGAAAAGCAGTCCCTCTCTCGCACCTGCATATTTTTCGGCAAAACGACAAAATATCTTTCTTGACAAAAGCATACCGCATGTGTTACCTTAAAAAAGTAAGTGGATAAAGTGATCGGATGATGGGTCACGGGAGAGACCGCGGAATATCCGCCGCGGCGCCGAAGGGGAATGCAGAAGCTCTCAGGCAAAAGGACCGGACTCGGACGACGCTCCGAAAAGTGCGGCTTGCCGCACGCCGAAGGTGCAACCTGCAGGATGCGATATGCTGTGTCAGGGAAACTCTCAGGTCATAAAACGGAGGCACAAAGTTCCAAGGGGGACTTTGTGCCTTTTTTCTATGTCATATTTTAATCATTTTTATGACATCATTCAAGAATGATAATGGAGGAGGAAACAGCTTATGGAAAGGAAGACACCCCTGTATCAGACCCATGTGGACGCGGGCGGAAAGATCGTTGAGTTCGGCGGCTTTCTGATGCCCGTGCAGTACCCCACCGGCGTGCTCGCCGAGCACATGGCCGTGCGGCAGAAGGTGGGACTCTTTGACGTGTCGCACATGGGCGAGCTGCGGCTCAAGGGCCCCGACGCGGTCGCAAACGTGCAGAAGCTCATCACCGCGGATATCTCCGCCATGCAGGACGGCGACATCAAGTACGCCATGTTCTGCAACGACGCGGGCGGCATTATTGACGATTTCATCGTTTACCGCTGTGCCGCCGACGACTACTGGCTGGTCGTCAACGCGGGCAACCGCGACAAGGACGCCGCGTGGGTCGAGAGCCATCTGTTCGGCGACGTGGACTACCGTGACGAGGGTGACGACTGGGGACAGGTCGCGCTGCAAGGGCCAAAGTCCGGCGACATTCTCAAAAAGCTCTGCGCGGAGCAGTACATTCCCGCGAAGTATTACACCTTTATCGACAACGTTCCGCTCGACCTCGGCAGCCGCACCATTCACGCTCTCGTTTCCCAGACAGGCTATACCGGCGAATACGGCTTTGAGCTCTACTGCAGGGCTGAGGACACCGTTGACCTCTGGCACGCCCTGCTCGCCGCGGGCGAGGAGTACGGCCTGATCCCCTGCGGACTCGGCGCGCGCGACACGCTGCGGCTCGAGGCCTCCATGCCGCTCTACGGCCACGAGATGAACGAGGAGATCACGCCGAAGATGGCGGGCCTTCCCTGCAAGCTGACCGGCAAGGACTTCATCGGCCGCGACGCGCTCGTCGCGCTCGGTGCGCCGAAGTTAAAGCGCATCGGCATGAAGGTCGTCGGACGCGGCATCGTGCGCGAGCACTGCGACCTCTATACGATGGAGGGCGAGAAGCTCGGTTGGACGTCCTCCGGCACATTCGCGCCGTTTATCGGCTGCGGCGTCGCGATGGGCTACATCCCCGCCGGGCAGATCGAGATCGGCAAGCACTTGAACGCCGATGTGCGCGGGCGCATGGTCGAGCTGGAGATCGTGCCCATGCCGTTCTATAAGCTGGACAAGTAAGCATACATACTACCACAACGATTTCTACAACAAAAATTTGAGGAGGACAACACAATGAATTTTCCTGCTGAGCTAAAGTATTCCAAGTCCCACGAGTGGGTCAGGATGGACGGCGAGATCGCCGTCGTCGGCATCTCCGATTTTGCACAGGACGCGCTGGGCGATGTGGTGTTTATCAACCTGCCCACCGAGGGCGACGCGGTCACCGCAGGCGAGAGCTTCGGCGATGTTGAATCCGTCAAGGCGGTCTCCGACATCATTTCCCCCGTCAGCGGCACCATCTGCGCGGTCAACGAGGCGCTGGCCGACGCGCCCGAAACGCTCAACTCCGATCCCTACGGCGCGTGGATCATCAAGGTCGAGGGCATCGGCGGCACCGAGGAGCTGCTCGACGCGGCGGCTTATGAGGCGCATTGCGCCGAGGAGGGCTGATGGGCTCTTATGTTCCGACCACCGCGGCGGAACGGGAGGAAATGCTTGCTGCCATCGGGGTCAAAAGCCTTGAGGACCTGTATCAGGCGGTCCCGCAGGGGATGCTGCTGAACGGGACGCTCAACATCCCCGAGGGCATGAGCGAGCTGGAGGTACGCGAGGCCGTCACCGCCATGGCGGAGAAGAACAAGGTCTACAAGACCGTTCTGCGCGGCGCGGGCGCCTACCGCCACTTCATTCCCGCCGTTGTGAAGTCCATCACCTCCCGCGAGGAGCTGGTCACCTGCTACACGCCCTATCAGGCGGAGATCAGTCAGGGCGTGCTGCAAGGCACGTTCGAGTTCCAGACTATGATCTGCGAACTGACGGGCATGGACGTTGCCAACGCCTCCCACTACGACGGCGCGACCGCCGCCGCCGAGACCATCCCCATGTGCCGCGACCGCAAGCGTACAAAGGCGTATGTTTCCGCCTGCGTGAACCCGCAGGTCATCGAGGTCATGCAGACCTACTGCTTTGCCTCGAACACCGAGCTGACCGTCGTTCCCGCAAAGGATGGCAGAACCGATCTCGACGCGCTCAAGGCCGCGCTCGGCGAGGACGCCGCGTGCTTCTACCTCCAGCAGCCGAACTACTTCGGGCAGATCGAAGACGCAAAAGCCATCGGCGAGCTTGTCCATGCTGCGGGCGCGAAGTTCGTCATGGGCGTGAACCCCATCGCCTGTGCTCTTTTGCCGACTCCACGTGAGATGGGCGCTGACATCGCCGTGGGCGACGGCCAGCCCCTCGGGCTCGACACCGCCTTCGGCGGCCCCTACCTCGGCTTTATGGCGACGACTGCCGCCATGACGCGCAAGCTTCCCGGCCGCATCGTCGGTCAGACGAAGGACGTAGACGGCAAGACCGGCTATGTGCTCACGCTCTCCGCGCGGGAGCAGCACATCCGCCGCGAAAAAGCCAGCTCCAACATCTGCTCGAATCAGGCGCTGTGCGCCTTCACCGCGGGCGTTTACATGGCGGCGATGGGCGAAGCGGGCATGAAGCAGTGCGCACGGCTCTGCACTTCAAAGGCGCACTACTTTGCCGCCGAGCTTGTCAAGGCCGGCTGCAAGCTCAAGTATCAGGGCGAATTCTTCCACGAGTTCGTGACCGAGGTTAAGTGCCCCAACTGCCGCAAAAAGATCCTTGACGCGCTCGACGCGGCGGACATCCTCGGCGGCGCGGAGGTGGACGGCGGCATCCTCTGGTGCGTGACCGAGCTTGTGAGCAAGGCGCAGCTTGACAAAGCCGTTTCCATCGTGAAGGAGGTGCTGAAATGAAGCTGATCTTTGAGCTTGGCACGGAGGGCCGCGGTCTGAGCCTGATGCCTGCGTGCGATGTGCCGGAATACACGCTCCCAGAGGAGCGCACAGCGTCCCTGCGCCTACCCCATGTGAGTGAAAATGAGCTGACGCGCCACTACACGGCGCTTTGCAAGCGCATCCACGGCGTGAACGACGGCTTCTATCCCCTCGGCTCCTGCACGATGAAGTACAACCCCAAAATCGACGAGGACATGGCGGCGCTGCCTGGCTTCACGCAGCTCCACCCGCTCCAGCCGGTCGAAACGGCGCAGGGCGCGCTCGAGGCGCTGCATGTTCTGGGCAGCGAGCTGGGCGAGATCTTCGGCATGGACGCGGTCACATTCCAGCCTGCTGCGGGCGCACACGGCGAATTCACCGGCGTGCTGCTCATCAAGGCATACCACACCGACCGCGGCGACACCGCGCGCACGAAGATCATCGTGCCCGACTCCGCCCACGGAACGAACCCCGCCACCGCCGCCATGTGCGGCTATCAGGTGGTGAACATCCCCTCCGGCGCGGATGGCTGCGTCGATCTCGACGCGCTGCGTGCCGCCGTCGGCCCCGACACGGCGGGACTGATGCTCACGAACCCGAACACGGTCGGCATCTTCGATAAGAACATTCTGGAGATCACGAAGATCGTCCACGACGCGGGCGGATTGTGCTACTACGACGGCGCGAACCTCAACGCCGTCATGGGCGTCGTCCGCCCGGGCGACATGGGCTTCGACTGCATCCACTCGAACCTGCACAAGACCTTCGCCACGCCGCATGGCGGCGGTGGCCCCGGCGCGGGCGCGGTCGGCTGCAAGGACTTTCTGCGAAAGTTCCTGCCCGGCCCGCTGGTGGTGGAGAAGGACGGCAGGCTTGCCTTCGACTATCCCGAGAAGTCCATCGGCCGCGTAAAACTGTTCTACGGCAACTTCGACGTCTGCATCAAGGCGCTGACCTATGTGCTCACGCTCGGAAGGGCCGGCATCCCCGAGGCCGCGATGAACGCTGTGCTCAACGCCAACTATATGCGCGTAAAGCTCGCGGAGAAGTTCACCATGGCCTACGACGAAATTTGTATGCACGAGTTCGTCATGTCGCTGGTCGATCTGCACAAGGAGACGGGCGTTTCCGCGCTCGACCTTGCCAAGGGCATGCTCGACTACGGCCTGCATCCGCCCACGATGTACTTCCCGCTCATCGTCCACGAGGCGCTCATGGTCGAGCCCTGCGAGACCGAGAGCAAGGAGACGATGGACGAGGTCTGCGACATCTACGGCAGGCTCTTTGACCTTGCCTATTCTGACCCCGACGCGCTCCATACCGCGCCGCATGATACGCCCGTCCGCCGTCTGGACGAGGTCGGCGCGGCACGCAATATGATCCTGCGCTATTCGTTCACGCAATAAAAAAACACGCAGTGCCGCCGCGAAAACGGCGGCATTGCCCTCAAAAAGGAAAGAAACTATGGCTGATTATCAACTCATCGTCATCGGCGCCGGCCCCGGCGGCTACGAGGCCGCGCTCCGCGCGGCAAAGCTGGGCAAAAGGGTCGCCGTGGTCGAGCGGCGCGAGGCGGGCGGCACCTGCCTGAACCGCGGCTGCATCCCGACCAAAACGCTGCTCCACGCCTCCGCCATCTACCGCGACGCGAAGAACGGCGCGCACTGCGGCATCCACACCGAGGATATCCATGCCGACATGGCTGAAATTTTTGCTTACAAGCGCTCCGTTTCACAGAAGCTCTCCGCCGGCATCGAGTCGCTTTTCAAGACCGCGAAGATCGACCTGCTGCGCGGCACGGCGCTCATCACCGGCTCCGGCTGTGTCCGCGTGGCGGACGCGGACGGCAGCGCCAACGACTACACCTGCGACGACATTCTCATTGCCACCGGCTCCGTGCCGTCCCGCCCGCCGATCCCGGGGCTGGAGCTTGCCATGACCTCCGACGAGCTGCTCGAGGGCTGCGACCACCTCTACCGCTCCATCGTCATCATCGGCGGCGGCGTCATCGGCATCGAATTTGCCACGTTTTACGCCGACCTCGGCTGTGCCGTCACGGTCATCGAGGGCATGGACCGCCTTCTGCCGAACATGGATAAGGAGCTGGGGCAGAACCTTGCGCTCATTCTGAAAAAGCAGGGCGTGAAGGTCTTCACGAACGCAATGGTGCAGCGCGTGGAGCAGGCGGGCGAGGACCTTGCCGTACACTTCACCTGTAAGGAAACGGAGGAGACTGTCTCCGGCGAAGCGGTGCTCTGCGCCATCGGCCGCCGTGCTTACTGCGACGGCCTGTTCGCCGACGGCGTCGGTGTCGAAATGAATGGCCGCAGCATCGCGGTGAACGCAAATTTTGAAACGAGCCTGTCGCGCGTCTACGCCATCGGCGATGTGTCCTCAAAAATCCAGCTCGCCCACGTCGCCACCGCGCAGGGCATTGCCTGTGTCGAGCGCCTGTGCGGCGTGCAGGATCACACCGATCTCTCGGTCGTGCCGAGCTGCATCTACTGTCGTCCCGAGATCGCGGTCGTCGGTCTCACGGAGGCAGAAGCCAAGGAGAAGGGGATCCCCGTCAAGGTCGGCAAGCACGTCATGTTCGGCAACGCCAAGACGGTCATCGCCGACCCGGGCCGCTGCTTCATGAAGCTTGTTGCCCACGCCGAAACGCGCGAGCTGATCGGCGCGCAGCTCATGTGCGAGCATGCGAGCGACATGATCGGCGGCGTGGCGCAGGCGCTCGCCAACCACCTGACCGCCGAGCAGTTCTGCCGCGCGATGCGCCCGCATCCCTCCTTTGAGGAGGCCATGACCGCCGCGCTCGAGGACCTGTGCGAAAAGCTTGGCTGACATCCTGCCCGCCACGGTCCGGCACGGCCCGCGGCGAAGGATGCAAACAGAAAACCCCGCAGGGCCGTTGGCTCTGCGGGGTCGATCTTCTGACGTTTGCGGTCAATCCAGATAGCTGAACGTGACGGAACGGGTCGATGGGGTGAGAGCGGCGAAGGAGTAGCCCGCCTCAAGATAGCCCTCGATGATGGCGGGCAAGGCCTCGACGGTGGTGGTCTTGGCGCTGCTGTCGTGCATGAGGATGATGGCGCGCCGCGCGGTGCCGACACCCTTGAGCGCGTTGGCCGTCAGCGTCGACGAGGGCTGAATTTTGGAGAACACGGCGTCGCCGTTGGCGACGTTCCAGTCGAAGTAGACGAAGCCGCGCCGCGTCATTTCGGCGATGAGCTGCTGATGGATGCCGACGTTGTAGCTGTTGACGCTGCCGCCAGGGAAGCGGAAGATCTGCGGCTTGACGCCGGTGGCCTCGTAGATCTGGCAGAACATCTGGTTGAAGTCCTCCAGATATGCTTCGACTGAGGCGTAAATTTTCTTGTAGTCGTGCGAATAGCTGTGGATAGCAAGCGTGTGGCCCGCCGCGACGATCTTCTGCATCCGCTCCAGATCGCCCTCCTCGTTTGCGCCGACCACGAAGAAGGTAGCCTTGACGCCGTACTTGTCAAGGATCTCCAGAATTTCATCCGTGCGCGCCGAGGGACCGTCGTCAAAGGTCAGGTAGACGGCGTTGTCCACGTCCACGGTGCCGCGCAGCGAATCGTCGGCGTACAGCTCGGGATAAAGCTCCGTGTAGGCGGGCGCCTCGGCGGCCGGAGGCTCGGGCTCAGCCGGCGTGGGCTCGCCGCCCTCGGGCGTGGTCGACGGAAGCTGCTCCTGCATGGCCGCCAGCTGGCTGCCTGCCGCGTCGAGCTGTCGGTTCAGGCTGCGAACCTGCGCGAAGAGGTAAATGGACAGCGTGGTGGGAATGAGGATCAGCAGCAGCGTCACGGTGAAGATAACGTGCTTGAAAAACAGGACGCTGCCGATGTAGGGCTCCCTGTCCTCCTGCGGCTTGCTCAGATCGTAGGAGACGGGCAGTTCCTTTGCCGCGGTGTTCAAGACTTCGCCTCCATTGTGCCCTTCATCTCAACGCTGCCGTTCAGGACCGCGCCCGCCGCCACGGAGATCGTGCCGGTGACAACGCTGCCGCTCACGCGCGCGTTGGCGTCCATCTGGGTGTTGCCGCTGATGCGGATGTCGCCGTTGATCTCACCGGCGCACAGCAGAGACTGCGCCGTGATGTTGCCCGTGACCTTGGAATCCTCGCTGACGGTGACGGGACCGTTCGCGGTGATATCGCCGATGAGGGTGCAGCCGGTGAGCTTCACGCTGCCCGCCGTGATATTGCTCTGCAGGTTGGAGCGCAGCAGCACGCTGCCCTCGGAGGCCACGTCGCCCTTGAGCTCGCCGGCGATCTCAATGTCGCCCTTGGCGCGGAAGGAGCCCTCAAAGACCGTGCCGGGGGCAAGAAAGCTGGCGGCGGGTCTGGCCTCGGGTGCCTTGACCGGAGCGTGATCCACGCTCTTTTTCTCCGCACCAGGGGCGCTCTTGACCTCGACGGACGCGCTCTTGACCTGCGCCGGAGCGGTACTTGCCGCCTCGGAGCCGTCTCCGCCGACGCCGAACATTTCGTACATAGCCTTCTTCATGTTGCTCTTCTTGTCCATGATTTTCTCTGTCCTCCCTAAAAGTCTGCGGTTGATCTGCCATGCTGAACGGGAAACCCGGTCAGGAAATAAAAACGTGACGCGTCCTTATTCCAAAAATTCGAGGGGAAGCGACTTGTTTCCCGACAATTTTACAAAATAGAGCATACCACAATATTTGAGCGGGTGCGAACAATCTGCCTGAAATGTATGTTTTTGCGGCACGAAATGCATACCGCGCCTGCCGGACTCTTGGCAGAGCCGGGAAAATATGGTATGATGAGACGAAAAATCGCTCGACGCGGCGGCGCTCGTGCGTGCGCTGCGCGTATGGCGCAAGAAATAGAAAACGCAGCACCGTGCGGTGCTGCGGGACGCGTGAGGGCGGGGGCCCTCCGCGCAGAATTTCTGAAAAACAAAGGAGAGCGAGAAAATGGAGCTTTGCTTCAATGAAATGACCGTGATGAAAAACGGCACACTGCCGGAGGACATCGCGCTCTGCGCACAGGCGGGCTTTTCCGCCGTGGAGCTGCGCAAGGGCACGCTCCTGCGTTATCTGCGCGGTGGCGGGACGCTGGAGGCGCTGCGGCAGACGCTGGAGGAGCAGCACGTCCGCGCGGCGAGTCTGAACGCGCTTGAGAGCGTTTCCTTTCAGACCAGGGCCGGCGGGCGGATGCTGCGCGAGCTGAGCGACTGGTGCTTTGCGGCCTGCCGCGTGCTCGGCTGCGGCTGCATGGAGGTCATCGCATCTTTCCATGTGCCGGAGGGGATCTCCGCGGCGGCGATCTGCCGCGAGACCGCCGATTCGCTGCTGCGGCTCTCGGACGCCGCGGCGGACTACGGCGTGCGGCTGGCGCTGGAATTTATGGCCGTGCCGGGCAGCTCCGTGCAAACCTTCGCGCAGTGCGCGGAGATCCTGGAAACCGTGGACCGCGGCAATGTGGGAATGCTGCTCGACACCTGGCATTTCTGCGCCGGCGGCTCGCAGCCGGAGGAGCTGTCGGCTCTGCGCGGCGACCGGCTCTTTATGGTCCATGTCAGCGACTGCCCGGCGCGCGCCCCGTTCACGGCACAGCGTGCGGAGAGCTACTGGCCCGGCGAGGGCGACGCTCCCTTGGAGGAGCTGCTGCGGAGCGTCCGGGCGACCGGCTACGACGGCCCCTGCTCCGTCGAGGTCATGGACCCGAATGTGCTCGCCTTGCCGGCGGGGGATGCTATCCGCCGCGCGGCGGAGACGATGAAGCCGCTGCTTGCGCGGGTGGAGCGGTAAACGCTCAGCCCTCCGCGCGGAGGATCACCGGCTCGCCCGTGCAGTGCAGGATACCGCTTTCCACGGTGACGGTACTGCGGTCGATGAGGTTTTCATACACGCCGTCGGCGGCGTCCACGCGCACATCGGCGGCCTTTGCCCTGAGGGAGAATACGCCCACGAAACGCTTGCCCGCGCTTCCGCGCTGAAGGAGCGCGAGGTCATTCGCATCGTCCGCGTCGGCGAAGAACCAGTCGGTGCTGCCAAGCTGGTGCTTGACTGCGTACAGGCGGCGCAGCAGACCGCTCAGATCATGACCGGTGCGGCGGTCGATGGGGTCAAGGTCAAAAAGGCTGGGCAGGTGGTCGTTTTCAAATTCCTGCCCCGCATAGAGCAGCGTCGTGCCCTTGAGAAAATAGAGCATTGCCGTGTCGTTCACGAGCGCGCGCTCGTCGCGCACAAGGGAGGCGATGCGCGGCTGGTCGTGGTTTTCCAGAAAGCGGAGCTTGTTGTAGTTCGCGGGGTAGCAGGCCTCCTGAAAATTCAGCGCGTCCAGATAGCGGCTCAGGGGGACCTCGCCGCGCAGATACCGGTCGAATACCTCGCGCACGTCGTACTCGTATTCCAGATCGAAGGCACGAAACACCTCGCCGTCCGACGCGGAATAGACGCCGTGCCGCCGCGCGAGACAGCCATAGCTGCGGTGGACTGTTTCGGCGAGCCATACGCAGTCCGGGTTTACATCAGCGACTGCCGCGCGGGCCTGCAGCCAGAATTCCACAGGAACGAAGGACGCCACATCGCAGCGGAAGCCGTCCACCAGACCGGCCCACATTACAAGCGTATCCGTCAGATAGTGCCAAAGCCTGCGGTTGGAGTAGTCCAGGTCGATGACGTCGGCCCAGTCACCAAGCTTATTGCCCGGCTTGCCGTCGGGCCCGCGGTAGAAGTATTCCGGATGCTCGCGGTAGAGAACAGAGTCGGGAGAGGTGTGGTTGTAGACCACGTCGATCATGCATTTCATGCCGCGTGCGTGGATCTCGCGCACCAGCGCTTCAAAGTCCTCCATCGTGCCGTAGGCAGGGTTGACGGCGCGGTAATCGCGGTTGGCATAGGGGCAGCCCAGCGTGCCTTTCTTGCCCTCGACGCCGATGGGGTGAATGGGCATCAGCCAGATGATATCCGTCCCCAGCGCGCGGATGCGGTCGAGGTCGGGAATGACGGCGCGGAAGGTGCCCTCCGGCGTGTGGTTGCGGACGTAAATGGAATAGATCACCTGATTTTGCAGGCGCGGATCGGTGTTTGCAGCCATGTGGCGTTACCTCCTCAATGCTTTATGCCGCGATTGTAACACAATATTTTACTTTTGCAAGAGGGGCGTTTCCACAAAAGGAAGCGTCCCTTTTCGACCAGCGTCCGACGATCCGTCGGATACGGCTTCATAAAGAAGAACGAGGGGCGGCCCATCGGGCCGCCCCGCTGTGATTGGCGCCGGAAGGCGCCAAGAAAAGGCCGGCGTTTCCACGGGGAAAACGCCGGCCTTTCTGTCGTATGAGCCATCCGCCCTTGCGATCACCGAAGATTCTTGTGGAAGAACGCCTGCGCGTTCTTGTAGAAGACGCCGTCCGCGTCCTCCTGCGAGACGCCGCGGGAGAGCAGGTATTCATAGAACGAGGCGGCCTTGGCGGGCGTATTCAGGCATTCGGGCAGCACGGAGCCGTCGAAGTCCGAGCCAAGGGCAAGGTTCTTCCGCGCGCCCAGCTCGAAGAAGTGCATGGCGTGGCGGTAGAGATCGTCAAGGCTCTTTACGTCGCCGTCGTCGCGCAGGAACTTCACAAAGTAGTTCAGACCGATCAGGCAGTCGCGGCGCACCATCTCGCGGATCATGTCGTCCGTCAGGTTGCGCTTGTGGCTGCACAGCGCGCGGGCGTTGGAGTGCGTGGCGAGAAACGGCCTTTCCGCCGTCTCGAACACGTCCGCGAGCCCCGCGTCGTTCAGGTGCGAGACGTCGATTAAAATGCCGCAGCGCTCCATTTCGCGCACGGCGGCGCGGCCAAAGTCCGTCAGGCTGCGGTCCGTCACATTGCCCGAGCCGAGCTCGTTTTCCCCATTCCACGTCAGCGTCACGGCGCAGACGCCCTGACGCTTCGTCTTCCCGATGCGCGACAGGTCGCCAGCAAACGCGCTGCCGTTTTCCACGCTCAGAAAGGCCGCGGTCTTCCCCGCCGCCCACGCGCGCTCCATATCGGCAACATTGCGGCAGGGCGACACACGATCTGCGAATTTTCGCATCTGGCGGTCGAAATTCGCGCAGGCGTCATCAAAAAAGCGGATGGCCTTCTCCCCGCGCAGCTCATCGGGCACGAACACGGCGAAAAACTGCGCCCAGTGGATGTCCTTCGGAATACTTGTGAGCGACAGCGTGCGCGCGGGATCGTCGAGTGTGTCGATGATGTTCGCTCCTGCGTACATGCAGTCGGTCAACGTGTCGCAGTGGAGGTCGATGAGGGCGTAAGGGCGCATGCGGGCACTTCCTTTTCAAAAAAGATCACGCTGCATTATACGCTCTTTCCGCCCGTTTCTCAACCGGCAAAGCTTAAGGAATTCTGAGGATTCTTAGCGTGCTCTTTACAAAGGCGCGGCAACACTGATATACTGGGCATCGAAAGGGGCGAAACGCCATGGACAATATTTCCCAGATCATCTCCCGCTCGATCGGTGGCTACAGCATCGGCAGCATCCTTTCCGCGCTGCTGACGTTCCTCATCTGCCTGATTGTCGTGCGGCTCGTGCTCAAGCTCTGTTCGCGGCTGCTCTCGCGCGCGAACCGCCTGAACGAGCGGCTGCAAAAGGTCATCCTCACGAGTCTCAAAACGCTTCTGTATCTGCTTACCATCATCATCACAGCCGAGGCGCTCGGCATCAACACCTCGTCGCTCACTGCCATCATGTCGGTGCTGACGTTGGGCGTCACGCTGGCCGCCGAGGACATTCTCGGCAACGTCGCCGGCGGACTCGTCATTCTCTTCTCGCATCCGTTCTCGCTCGGCGACGAGATCGAAGTCGGCGGCACGACCGGCACGGTGCGTGAAATTTCACTGACGCACACGAAGATTGAAACGCCGGACGGACAGATCGTGCTCCAGCCCAACCGCGAAATGTCCAGCTCGAAGATCATCAACTTCACCGTCCTGGGCCGCCGCCGCATCGTCTACAAGGTCACAGCATCCTACGACGCGCCGACGGACGAGGTGAAGCAGGCCTGCATGGACGCCGTTCTCGCCTTCCCCGCCGTGCTGAAAGAGCCCACGCCGACGGTGTATCTCTCGAATTACGGTGCCAGCTCCATCGAATACACCATCCGCTGCTGGACGGCGGCAGACGCCTACTGGGACACTTATTTTAAGATGTACGAGCGCCTGCGCAACACCTTTGCAAAGCACAACGTCGAGATGTCCTACGATCATCTGAACATCCACGTCGTGCCGGAGAAACAGAATGAAAATTAAAGTCGTCGACCGGACCTACGAGCAGGTTCTTGCCCAGCCGCCGCAGGTGCACAAAAAGCCGAAAAAGCCGTCGCTCCTGTTCCGGACGGTCCTGCGCGCAGCCTCCGCGCCCGACCTTCTGGCGACGCATTTCCACTGCGAGAAAATCGGCATGGCGCAGATCAAAAGCGATGAGCCCTGCCTTGTCCTGATGAACCACTCGTGCTTTCTCGACCTCAAAATCGCGGAGGCGGTGCTGTATCCGCGCCCGTTCAACATCGTCTGCACGTCGGACGGCTTTGTCGGCAAGGAGTGGCTGATGCGCAGCGTCGGCTGCATCCCCACGCGCAAGTTCTGCTCGGACACGACGCTCGTGCGCGATATGCTCTACTGCGTGCGGACGCTCAAAACGTCTGTGCTGCTCTACCCCGAGGCGAGCTACAGCTTCGACGGCACGGCCACACCGCTGCCGGAGAGCATCGGCAAGTGCGTCAAGGCACTGAATGTGCCGGTCGTGATGATCCGCACCTACGGCGCGTTCGCGCGTGACCCGCTCTACAACGGGCTGCAAAAGCGGCGCGCGAAGGTCTCAGCGCAGATGCAGTGCCTGCTCTCGTCCAGCGACGTTGCAGAGAGGAACGCCGCCGAGATCAATGAGCGCATCTTTT
>ERZ772875.310-NODE-310-length-59646-cov-16.226628_pt1 | contig 59646 bp, 48 predicted proteins | sample MGYA00580585_ERZ772875 | MGnify/ENA primary metagenome ERZ772875 (study PRJEB29015, sample SAMEA2737736) | human gut metagenome | biome: human gut; feature: human-associated habitat; material: faeces | place: China | collected 2012 ... | reverse complement strand
AACAAGAAAGCCATTCGATATATAATGAAAAGTTAATCATTTCTTTTATAAAAGGTTGTCGCCTGTTTTAACGAACTTAGTTTTAGCACGCAAACAGCGTGGCTGTTTGTGCCTGATAAATTGTTATATCGGAAGATTTTTATGGGCACTGCCCAAACCCGCAATTTTTGAAAAAATTGAGTAAACTTTTTTGTTCTTTTGCTGATAATTTAGCGTTAGCTAAATTTCAACGCCCGACTGACACTCCGCTAAACCATAATTTAATATTCTTAATCAGCTATGTCGTAATAATACGATTAGCGGCAAAGCAATTTTCATCACTTTGTCCGCTAACCGCTAATCACTGATTAATCACGATACTCCTCGATTGTGTAAGCCTCGAAAAGGTCGCCCTCTTTAATATCGTTAAAACGCTCAAGACCGATACCGCACTCGTAGCCCTCGTTTACTTCCTTAACCGCATCTTTAAAACGCTGTAATGATGCGATTGTATCCTCGGCAATTACGATACCGTCACGAATAACTCTTACGCCTGCGTTTCTTACAATCTTACCGCTCTTTACATAAGAACCCGAAATTGTACCTACGGACTTAATCTTAATTACATTTCTGCACTCTGCAGTGCCGAGAACTACCTCTCTTGTCTTAGGAGCGAGCATACCCTTCATAGCAGCCTCAATCTCCTCAATGCAATCGTAGATAATTCTGTAAAGACGCATATCAACGCCTGCGCTTTCCGCATTTGCGGCAGCAACGCTGTCAGGACGAACATTAAAGCCTACTATAATTGCATTTGAAGCCTCGGCAAGCATTACATCGGATTCATTGATAGCACCTACACCGCCATGAATTACATTTACTCTTACCTCGTCATTAGAGAGTTTTTCGAGCGACTGCTTTACAGCCTCAACAGAACCCTGTACATCGGCTTTTACGATAATCTGTAATTCCTTAACTTCGCCCAACTTCATCTGGTCAAAGAGGTTGTCGAGTGTAACCTTTGTCTGTGCCTTGAACTGCTCCTCTTTCTGAGATGCCTTTCTCTGCTCAACAAGCTCTCTTGCAAGTTTTTCATCAGAAACAGCGTTGAATATATCGCCGCCCTGCGGAACTTCTGCAAGACCTGTAATTTCAACAGGAACCGAAGGGCCTGCCTCTTTTACTCTCTCGCCCTTATCGTTTACCATTACTCTTACTCTGCCTACGCAAGTACCTGCAATTACGATGTCACCCTGATGAAGTGTACCGTTCTGTACAAGTACAGAGGCAATAGGACCTCTGCCCTTATCAAGACGAGCCTCAATAACAGTACCTTTTGCGGCTCTGTCAGGGTTAGCCTTAAGCTCTTTCATTTCTGCAATAAGTGTTACCATTTCGAGGAGGTCGTCAAGACCCTCTTTGGTTTTTGCAGATACAGGAATACAAGGTGTGTCGCCGCCCCACTCCTCAGGAACGAGCTCATACTCTGTAAGCTGCTGCTTAACATTCTCCGGATTTGCGCCGACCTTATCCATTTTATTGATAGCAACAATTACAGATACGCCTGCGGCTTTAGCATGGTTGATAGCCTCTACTGTCTGCGGCATAATACCGTCATCGGCAGCTACAACGAGGATAGCAATATCAGTAACCTGTGCGCCTCTTGCTCTCATAGTTGTGAAAGCCTCGTGACCCGGTGTGTCAAGGAAGGTGATAGGCTTGCCGTTGATTTCTACTCTGTAAGCACCGATATGCTGAGTGATACCGCCTGCCTCGCCTGCTGTAACATTTGCATGACGGATAGCGTCAAGGATTGAAGTTTTACCGTGGTCAACATGACCCATTACAACTACAACCGGCGCTCTCTCTACGAGATTTGTATCGTCATCTTCACTGTCGTCAATAATTCTTTCTTCGATTGTAACCACAACTTCTTTTTCAACCTTTGCGTGGAACTCCATTGCAATGAGTGACGCTGTATCAAAGTCGATTGTATCGGTAGCGGTTACCATTGTGCCCATAAGGAATGCCTTTTTAACAACCTCGGCAACTGTAGCCTTAAGTCTTAAAGCGAGCTCCTGAACAACGATTTCATCAGGAATTTGAATTGTCATCTGCTTTTGCTTACGCTCAAGCGCAATACGCTTCAAACGCTCCTGCTCTGTTTCTCTCTTGCCCTGTCTTCTGCCCTTCTGCTTTTGAGAACGGTTGGTAAACTTCTGCTTTTTAACAGTGTTGTCTGTACTTCTCATCTTTGAAGATGCGTTTGCAAGGTCATCGTACTTCTGGTTGTAACGCTCAACATCAACATTTACGGCACGGGTATCAATTACTCTGCGCTTACGGGTTGAAGTTTCTTCCTCGCTTGTAATTTCAACAGGCTTTGACTCTGCCTTTGGTTCAGCCTTTGTCTGCTTTGCAGGCTTATCCTTAACTTTATTCTGCTTTTTGCCCTCTGCCTTGTTGTCCTTATTGTCAGACTTGCGGTCATTCTTTCTGCCGTTCGGCTTGTTGTCTTTGCTGTCTTTATTATTAGCCTTTTTCTCGGCTTTAACCTCTGCCTTTGCAGGTTCTGCGGTTTTATTTCTTGACGCAAAAAATTTATCAAAATTTGCTACATTGTTTTTCTGTGTTACGGCGTCAAAAACGATATTGAGTTCGCTCTCCTCGAGAGTAGCCATAGCCTTTTTTGTAACACCGCAATTTTTCTCAAGAATATCTGAAATTTCTTTTACACTAACGCCTAAATCCTTGGCAACATCTCTTACTTTGTATTTTATCATATTATTCTCCTCTCTGTTCACCTTCAATAAGCATAGCAAGCTTATCTGCAAAACCTTTGTCCTCCACCGATAAAACTCCGCAAAGTTTGCCGAGTGAAAAACTTATTTCATCTTTGGTTCTGTTTACTTCAAGTACACGAACATTTTGCTTATGCGCCTGCAATAAAACAGGCTTTAAGCTGTTTTGTGAAAAATCATTTGCATACAAAATCAGTTTTGCCTTGCTCTTTGCCATTGAGTCAATGCAGGGGTCAGCTCCGATTACAAGCTTTCCTGCACGGCGGCACAATCCGAGCAACGACAATATTCTGTCATTCATATCCGACTGCCTCCCTTAGCTGTCCGCTTTCAAGCTGTTTTCAAGCTGTTCATAAACTTCGTCGGGGATTTTGCAGGAAAACGCTCTTTCAAACCGTCTTGCCTTTCTCGCTTTTTCAAAACATTTTATGTCGTGGCAAATATACGCTCCTCTTCCCGACTTTTTACCCGTAAGGTCAAGACTTATCTCGCCCTTTGCGGTTACATTGCCGTTCTCGTCCTTGGTATCGGGAGCTTTTACTACTCTGATAAGCTCACGCTTTTCTTTCATTTCGCCACAACCTGTGCATTTTCTAAGCGGCTGTTTTTTCTGTGTCATAAAATCCCTCCCTGCATTTATATATTTATATTTTATATAAAATTATTCTTCGTTTGTATTCTCGTCAGCCTCGGCAGTTTTCTCGCCGTCAAGGTCGAGTGCCTCTGTATTCTCTTCTGCTGTATCGTCAAGCTCAAGTGTATCTTCTGCTGTTGTATCCTCGGCAACTTCGAGTTTTTCGTCCTCTTCATCTTCTCCGAAGAAACCGCTTTCGGGACGAATGTCAATCTTCCAGCCTGTAAGTCTTGCGGCAAGGCGGGCATTCTGACCCTTGTTGCCGATAGCAAGAGAAAGCTGACCGTCCGGAACAGTTACTCTGCAGTTCTTGTTCTCAAGGTCTGTAATTTCAACGCTCAATACCTTTGCAGGAGAAAGTGCGGCTGAAATGTACTTCTGCGGGTCATCGCTGTATTCGATAATATCAATCTTCTCACCGCCAAGCTCGTCAACAATGCTGTTTACACGAGCGCCCTTTGTACCGATACAAGCACCTACGGCGTCAATGTCGGGATTTTTGCTGACAACAGCCATTTTGGTTCTTGAACCTGCCTCACGGGAAACCGATTTGATTTCAACAACACCGTCGAAAATTTCAGGTACTTCCTGCTCAAAAAGTCTTTTAACAAGATCTTGATGTGATCTTGAAATTATAGCACGAGGACCTTTTTCGCTTGTCTTTACATCAGCGATATAAACCTTGATGTGGTCGCCCTCTTTGAGGTTATCGTGACCGATTTGCTCGCTCTTAGGGAGCATAGCCTCGCTCTTGCCTATTCTGATAACTGCCGCACCGCTCTTAGGGTCAATTCTTTCAACAGTAGCTGTAACAAGTTCGCCGAGCTTGCTCTTGAATTCTGAAAGTGTCTGACCCTTTTCGCCTGTACGGATACCCTGACGAATAGTATTTCTCGCAGCGCCGATTGCAATTCTGCCTAAGTCCTTAGGGTCGAGCGGAATAGCAACCTTATCGTCAATATTGACTGCTTTTCTCTTAAGAACCTTCTGTGCGTCCTCAAGCGAAATCTCGTAATCAGGGTCAAAAACTTCTTCAACAACAGTTTTCATAAGTCTTACATCAAAGACATTTCTGTCCGGAAGAATTTTGAAAACCACTTCGTCATTACCGCCGTAGTAATTTTTGCAGGCAACTTCAATACCTTTTTCAATGTTTTCAATCATATAGTCCATTGGAATGCCTTTTTCTTTTTCAAGCATTTCAAGAGCAGCAAAAAGTTCCTTAGTATTCATTTTTCTGATCATCCTTTTCTCTTATCTTAAAATTGTTTTAATAAACTGAAGTTACATATCAAAGTCGTCAAGTTTAATCCAAGACGCATCTTTTTTATTGATAGTTATATGGTTCTCGCCGTCGTGGTCGGAGATTGTTACCTCACCGTTATCGTAAGCGTCAAGCACACCGCCGAATTCTCTGCCTATGCCCTCGATAGGACGGAGCATTTTGACTTTGATGTCAGCGCCGATAAACTGCATAAAATGCTCGTCACGCACAAGCTCACGCTCAAGCCCCGGAGAGCATACCTCAAGGCAATATGCACTCTCAATAGGGTCAAGCTCGTCAAGCGGCTTGTCAATAGCACGGGATACATTCTCGCAATCGGTAATATCAATGCCGTCAGGCTTGTCGATATAAACTCTTAAAAACCAGTCGGCGCCCTCTTTAACATAGCGCACATCCCAAAGCGAAAGTCCGAAATCCTTAACAATAGGCTCGCAAAGCTCCCAAACCTTAGTCACGGTAAGACCGCCTTTTTTCTTTGCCATAAATACCTCCTTATAAAGACTTTTCAAATCTTCCATTTAATAAATATTGAGTTGGTATTACTTTTGTAATATCGCTAATATCTCCTATATCTAATTCAATATGATCATATTGTTTTTCTTTAGATTCCTTATCAATAAACAAAAAACGCATTTCCTGTTGATAAGAATATTTTTCTCGTTTCCAAAATGCTATTTTCCATATTCCCTCTTTTAATGATTTTAATCGATAATATAAATCATTAAAATCATTTTTTGAATTATTATAATAATTTACTTCTTCTTGATGCAACTCAAACCCAGATTTTTCGGCTGCTTTTCCAACTCGCTCAATAAATTCTTTGTTATCCAATATAATTAACGCTGTATCACCAAATGACAGCAGCTTTCTTTTTTGTTCATTAGAAAAAGTAAATTTTGTTTGTGATTGATACACACAAAACATACAAAATACATAGTCATTTGAGTGCTTTGTATTAAATAAACCACCTTTTATTTTTTCATCATACAAGATTTCCCCATTTTTTTCATATATTTTCATATTGCCTTCATTTAAATAAAGTTTCCCTTCGAATTTATCACCAATTTTATCGTTACCTGTTTCTTCTTCAAGGGCACGATAATAATTTAATGTCTTGGCATATAAATGCCCCTTTCTTAGAGAAGTTATTATTTCAGCAGTTTGAAATTTAATTAATGGATTTCCTTCACCTTCAAACTGTAATTTATCGTCATTCATATTATCACCTCTTTATTAACATTTGCACTAACAAATACTTTAAGATATTTATCAGTGTATCTGAAGGCAATTATTCAAAACACCGCAGTTGCAAACAGAAAGGAGTGGGCTTACTTCCCACTCCTTACTTTACAATACTTATTGTATTTAATTATAACACCATTAATATGAGATTGCAAGGGATTTTTGAAAATTCTTTTAAATAAAAAACGGTCTTTACTCAGACCGTTTCCTTTGGCAGGGGCAGAAGGACTTGAACCCTCGGCACGCGGTTTTGGAGACCGCTGCTCTACCAACTGAGCTATACCCCTATATTAAATTCTTCCTTGCGGAAATCACTTTGATATTATACATATATTGCATCATTTTGTCAACAATAATTATTTCAAAATGTTTTTATGAAGCTTCTTTTTAAATCTAATACACAATAGAAAAAACGATAACAATCGGCGTCGGTGCTATTGCTCGGAAAAGCTGCAATCGGATGATACATTACCGATGACAAAAACCGGTTTCCGCATAATTTTTCTCTTGTCCGTTATCTTTCAAATCAAAAAAAGAAAAACGAAAAGAAAACATACAAAACAAAAAGAAACGACAATCTTCGCACGAAAATTGTCGTTTCTTTGGTGGACCATCAGGGACTCGAACCCCGGACCGCCCGGTTATGAGCCGGATGCTCTAACCAACTGAGCTAATGGTCCGCATCTAAACTGCTTGACTATTATATATATAAACGGCACAATTGTCAAGAGTTAATTTTTCTTTTTTTTAAATAGTTGTCGTTTCGAAGTTCGCCGCCGAAACTTGTGTAAAAACGCATAATTTTATATGTTTTTGACGCTTTTACATATTGCAAATCCGTAGATTTATTATATAATTATAAAAACAGACTTTTATCCGGTTTTGTTTTTGTACAAAACATACATCAAGTGAGGTGAGAACTTGTACGGACTTATAGATCATCAGGAAGAAATTAACCGTCTTATGTCACGTTACGGCGTAAAATTCGGACTTTATAAAAACAACAAATTCAATGAACGGCTTTTCCCCTTTGACACCATACCGCGCATAATTCCGAAAAACGAATTTGAATTTCTTGAAAAAGGCTTGAAGCAGCGCGTTTACGCTCTTAATTTGTTTTTAAACGATATTTATTCCGACAAAAAAATCATACGCGATAAAATAATTCCCGAAGAATTCATATATACTTCGCCGGGCTTTTCCGCACCGTGCGACAAGCTGACTCCGCCTAAAAAGATATATAATCACATTTCGGGTATAGATTTGGTACAAGGCAAGGATATGTGCTGGTATGTACTTGAGGACAATTTACGCATACCCTCCGGCGCGTCATATCCGATGATAGCGCGCGAGCTTTGCCGCAGAGCAAGTCCCGACACGTTCCAAAACAATTCGGTAGACGACAACCGCGACTACGGCGGGCTTTTGCGCCGTGTTCTCGATGATGTAAACACCGGCGGAATCAACGTGATTTTGACCCCCGGACGATACAACTCAGCTTTCTTTGAGCATTCGTACCTTGCGGAGCGCACAAAGGCTGTATTTGCTATGCCGCAGGATCTTTTCGTTGAAGGCAACGTGCTTTATTACAGTGAATATTCCGGTAAGCGACAGCGCGTAGGCACGGTTTACCGCCGAATTTCAGATGAATACATTGACCCTATGACATTTTACGCAGGCTCTCTTCTCGGAGTACCGCATATCATAGATTCTTACAGAGCCGGAAATGTTGCGATTGTAAATGCTCCCGGAAACGGCATAGCGGATGACAAGGGCGTATATTATTTCGTCCCGCAAATGATAAAATACTATCTCGGCGAAGAACCGATACTAAACAATGCCGTTACCTATCTGCCGATAATAAAAAAAGATCTCGATTATATAACCGAAAATCTGCCATCGCTGGTTATAAAAGATGTATCGGAGTCCGGAGGCTACGGGGTCATATTCGGAAATACTCTGTCTAAAAACGAACTCTCTGCCATAAAAGAAGCCGTTAAAACGTCGCCGCGCCGATTTATAGCGCAGGAGGTAATAGACTTTAAAGGGCTCAAGGTTTTTGAAAACGGCAGGCAAGTCGAAAGGAAAGCCGATCTTCGCGCGTTTGTGCTCTACGGCGACGAAATAAAAGTTTGGCACAGCGGTCTTACACGCTATTCTCAAAATCCGGATTCTTTTGTTGTGAACTCATCTCAGGGAGGAGGATTTAAAGACACATGGGTATTATCTCGATAAAATCCACGGACAATCTCTTTTGGCTCGGCAGATATGTGGAGCGCGTCTTTACCACTCTTCGCGTTTTTTCGGAATATTACGATAAAATGATAGACAAAGACGAAAACGCCTATATTGATTTTTGCAACAAGCTCGGTATAGAAAACACATATTCATACAAGCAGGAATTTATAACGAAATATCTTTTTGATGAAAACGACCCGAATTCTGTTATGAGTAATTTACTCTGCGCATATGATAACGCCGTTGTTATGCGTAACGAGATAAGCTCCGAAACGCTGTCATATATTCAAATGGCGGTAAATTATATGGAGCAAGGCAGAGAGAGCAGCGCACCGATGCTCAAATTGCAGGAGGTATTTGACTGCATATTTGCCTTTTGGGGCAGTGCTGACGACTTTGTTGAATCGGAGACAACGAGAAATATACTGAAGTTCGGCAGAAGCGTTGAAAGACTTGACCTCTATACCCGTTTTTCCTTTTCTCCGACTCTCATCAAAAAGGAATTCAGTATACTTTTAAACCGTCTTTACAAAGTCGGCGTAGACTGTAACATAGACGCTATCAACACCCTTATGAACATCATTCTCGAAAAAGATGAGTACAGCGACTACGACCTATATACCGTGCGCGACGAGTTGTCTAAGGTATTTATTACGGCACCGCAGTATTGATCAAAAAAGGAAGATAAACGTGAAGCACATCAAATTTTTTTACAGTATGAAAATTGATTTTTCGTCCCCTGTGATAAGGCACTGCTTTTCTTTGAGATGCTTGCCGTTTGATACGCCGTCGCAGAGGATAGAGCTCATAAATGTGGACATAGAGCCGCATAACATGCTTACCGAAACGGCCGACGGCTTCGGCAACAGAGTCCTCACCGACAGAATTATCGAGCCTCACTCAAAATTCGTTGCAATAGTTGAGGGAAAAGCGAGTTTAGACTTTTCAAAGCGCGAAAAGGAAGAGCTTAATTGCATTTATAAATATCCGTCGCAGCACACGGTACCCGGAGAAAAAATCATTGAACTCGTGTCGGGGCTCGGTGATATGGCAAACCTTACCGCGCTTGAGACCGCACAGGCGGTTTCAAAAAGAATCGGCGAAGTATTCAGCTATAAAAGCGGCGTAACAAATATAAATACCACAGCGGAAGAGGCACTGCACCTCGGGTGCGGCGTTTGTCAGGACTACGCGCATATATTTTTATCGGCGGCAAGACTTTCGGGCGTTCCGGCAAGATATGTTGCAGGCATACAAAAAGGAACCGGTGAAACACACGCCTGGGCAGAGTTTTACGACGACGGCATATGGGTCGGAATTGACCCGACGAATCACAGAATGTGCGATGAAACGTACCTTGCGCTAAGCCACGGCAGAGACTTTGCGGACTGCGGCATCAACCGCGGACTGTTTATCGGCGGAGGTACTCAAACCCAAAGCATCGTGGCTACGGTGGAAGAAATATAAAAAAGAGTGGTTATCCATGGCCCATTAAACAAAGTGTTCTCATCTTTTCAGAGCGAGCGAATACGAATGCTCGAATTGCGGCAACAAAAGCGACAAGCCATATACAGAGTGTCTGCATGCGGCTCGGAAATGACATCGTATCAAAGCTACCACAGTTATGACCCAAGCTAGATTGACGAGACGGCGGATTACGACGAGATGTTCGGCGACGATGACGACTGAAAGCAGAATTTGTTTCAAAAAAAGAATCGAGCAGATATACGCTGCTCGATTCTTTTCTCTTTTATCGAATGTTGTTTTTTATCACCGACCAACTGTCTGTTAACCGTTCGAGATTATATGACGCATTGGCGGGACTTGTTGACGGCAAAGCCACGGTATCTCTGCCGACGGTATCTTTAATATACTTATTAAACAATTTTTCGCTTGTTTTACCGTTTGAGTAGATTTGTCTTATACCGCATGATGATAAAATCACCCCTATATCATTCGGTACAACATTTTTAATAGAGCTGTCGGAAGAACCCACTATATCGCAACTTTTTATAACGTCCCAAAGCGCGATATTATGGCTCTGCAAAAGAGCTGTTTTTTCTTCATTAGACGATGGCACCGCACAGCCGAGTACGGCGGCGAGCACACGCCAAAAACGATTTTGGGGATGCCCGTAGTAAAAGGATACTTCCCTTGATTTAACCGACGGAAATGAACCGAGAATCAATATTTTGGAATTGCCGTCATAAATCGGCGGTATAGTATGTAAAAGATGCTCCGAAGTCATTGGTTTTTATCCTCAACTATTCTGTAATATGTTCTTGCCGTTACAGCATACACCAAAACGTAAATAATTGCAAATACGGATATTGTTGCGACGGTGCACCAGAAGAACAGCGTAACATTGCTGAGGTTCAACAGCTTTAACAGCTTTGTAATTACTTTAAATCCGAAGCAGATATGAATTACGGCTGTAACGAGCGGCAGGAAAAATACGGTGAGCACCTGGGAATGGATACTCTTTTTGACCTCTTTTTTGCTCATTCCGACATTTTGCATTATTACATAACGCTGCTTATCGTCATAGCCCTCGGAAATCTGTTTATAATAAATTATCAAGACCGTTGCAACAAGGAAGAGAAGTCCCAAGGTTATGCCTATAAAGAACAGACCGCCGTACAGAGACATCATACCGTCGCGAGAGGTTTCGGCACAATTTAAATCGACTGCGGAGGTCTCGCTTATATCGCAAAAAAGAAGTGATATATCCTTCATATACCCCTTTTGCACGTCTTTCGGCGCATCGGTATCAAAGCCGTAGGCGAAGCTCAGGTCGGTGTGAGAGGCGTCTGCACCCTCGCTTTTGTAACCCATGGAATTATATATCGACATGGCGGCTTTTTCATCGGAAACAATATAGTAGCTGTAATTTGAGGTAAACGCCGAATAAGAGTCAATAGTAGGGAAAACGTCCACGGTATGCTTTATTTTATATGCGTCGTCGCCGAATTTAACAGTACCCGAAAAAGCCTTGCCGCGCGGCGTACAAGACAGCACCTCATCGCTTTGGAGCGTTTCGTTTTGCCCTGTTATCCTGTTGTATTCCGATACCGGTATCAGCGTCACAATGTCTACTCCGAGTCCGTCGTTGTAGTCGGGGGTTACGGTAGCCGTATAGCCGCTGTCGTTAGCGTAAGACGAAAATGAGAGATAGCGGTAATAAAGCTCGTTCTTACTTTCCATACCGTATTTTTGAGCCTGCGTCGTCATAACATCGGCATAATCTTTGCAATTTTCCGTTGTTGCGTTTTGCACGTCGATATAAATATTGCGTGGATACCGGGTGCGCATAATGTCCTCCGTACCGGCATATAGCGATACCGTAGTGGACACGGTGACAAGCACCGCGGTGGAAAGAATGCAGATGCTCGCAAGTCCTGCCGCATTTTGCTTCATACGGTATATCATACTTGAAACAGAAGTAAAATGCTTTGCTTTATAGTAATATTTTTTATTTTTTCTGAGAGCTTTTAATATCCATATACTGCCCGAGGAGAAAAGCATAAAGGTTCCGACTATTACGAGCAAAACCGCCGCAAAGAACGCGCCCATCGCCGTTATCGGTGATTTTACAACGAGAGCTATGGTATAGCCTGAAGCTAAAAAGGCTGCACCTAAAACAGCCGTAAGCACCTTTGCCTTCGGCTCTTTTTCGCCCTTATTTCCACCTTTTAAAAGTTCAACGGGATTTGATAGGCTGATGCATAAAAGATTATGTGCAAGATTCAAAAGAGCTATTGCGCCGAATACCAAAGCAGTAATGTCAACTGTTGACTGATAAAATCTGAAATCAATATTTCCGCCGAATTTCAGTATTTTAAGCAGCAACAAAAAGGTCAGCTTTGAAAAAAGCGCACCTATGGCGATGCCTGCCGCAGTTCCGAAAATATAGGTATAGGCAGTTTCAATAAAGAGTATTTTCGCTATATGGCGTTTTTCCATACCGAGAATGTTGTATAATCCGAATTCCTTTTTACGTTGTTTAATAAGGAAGCTGTTTGTGTAAAATAAAAATATGGCAGAGAAAATACCGACTGTTGCAAGGGCAAACGTCAAGAGGGAATGCAGAGCGTCGCTATCTGCCCATTTTATGTTTGCTATTGTGCCGACCACAAAAAACATAGCTGTTGTAAATATACACGTCAAAATATACGGCACATATGTTTTACGATTATTTTTAAGATTTTGAACGGCAAGCTTTGAATAGAAAAAATTATTCATTGCTCTCACCTCTCGTTGCCATTGCGGTCAGAGTGTCCGAAATCTTCTGGAACATCTCGTCGTTATCCATACTTCCGCGATAAATCTGATTGAACACCTCGCCGTCCTTTATGAACATAATCCTGTTGGCGCAGGACGCCGCCTTTGTGGAGTGAGTAACCATCAAAATGGTCTGACCCTCCTCATTAAAATCGCCGAACAGCTTTAAAAGAGCATCGGAAGCCTTTGAGTCAAGCGCACCGGTGGGTTCATCAGCCAATACGATCTGCGGATTTGTTATGAGAGCTCTTGCGACGGCGGCACGCTGCTTTTGTCCGCCCGAAACCTCATATGGAAACTTTGAGAGTATATCGGTAATTCCTAACTTTTCGGCAAGGGGTCTCAACCTCTTTGCCATTTCATCGTACGGCTTACCCGAAAGCACAAGAGGAAGGAAGATATTGTCCTTTAAAGAGAATGTGTCCAAAAGATTAAAATCCTGAAATACAAATCCGAGATTATCGCGCCTAAACGCCGAAATTTCTCTCTCTCCTATTGCTGATAGACTTCTGCCGTTCAACAGCACCTCTCCGCTCGTAGGCTTATCAAGCGACGCCAAAATATTAAGCAAGGTTGTCTTACCGGAACCCGACTCTCCCATTATTGCAACATACTCACCCTTTTCCACGGAGAAACTGACATTGGAAAGAGCTTGAACGTGCGCTCCGCCGAAACGGGTCGTATAAACCTTTTTCAAATTGTTTACTTCTAAAAGCGGCATAATAATTACCGTAGCCTTTCTGCTACAAATATTACATAAACAAACACGGTTAACCCTTGCTGTAGCCGTACAAGGCGTGACGGGAATTTTGTCTGTCTCAAAATCATAACCGAATAGCTTTTCTTTTTCGGTGTGATTTTACGTACCGAATGTATCCCTTTGTTTATTGCACGTTCAGTATATCAAAACGGAGAATCGCAAGCCATCGAAAAGGCTTACAATTCCCCTTTTAAACTTACATTTATGTAAGGTAGCGTTATTCCACTCCGAGGCTGACGGTGTCAAGACAAAGTTTGACCGCAGTCCCCTTTCCCACCTCGGAGGTCACCGTAATTGTGTGGGAGAGCTTTGTAAGTATCTTTTTGCAGAGAAAAAGTCCTATTCCCGTAGATTTTTTATCCTCTCTGCCGTTGAAGCCCGTAAAGCCCTTTTCAAAAATACGAGGTAAGTCCTCAGGCCTTATTCCGATACCGTTATCGGAAATGACAAGCGTTTTCGCAGTATTTTCATCCAAATAAATATTGATTTCACCCTCGGACGTATATTTCAACGCATTTGAAATAAGCTGTTCGATTACAAACGACAACCATTTTTCATCCGTCAACACCTTGCAATCAACATTGCCCACAACAACCTTTGTTTTTTTACGCAAAAACTGCTTTCTGTATTTTTTAACCGCCGCTCTGACTATTCCGCCTAAATCATAGCTTTTGATTTCGAGGTCGGAAGAGATACTGTCGGAACGGATGTACTGAAGCACCATTTCAACATATTGCTCTATTTTAAAAAGCTGCTCTTCAAGCTCATCGTTTTCCGGAGAACAGTCTGTTTGCAGTAGCAGCCTCATAGCGGCTATGGGAGTTTTTATCTGATGCGCCCAGAGAGTAAAATAGTCCGCCGAATCGCTGTATTTGCGATTCATACGTGTTTCGGCATCTGTTTTGAGTGCGGACATCTTTTCGGCAATATCGGCAAGGTCCTTTTTTATCGGGTCATTATAATCCGGCAATTTAAGAACGGCATACTCTGCGTCGTTTTTAATTTTTTCAAGTCTCTTATGCTTTCTGTATACCGAGGAAAAACGCAGAACAAATACAATCAAAAGAATTACGGCGGAGATGAGCGTCGCATACAGCACCGGCTCCGTTTCCACTCCGTAAAGCCAGAACACAGTATAAAATACCGCCGCTGCAAATACAAACGATAATACGGACAAGATATTGCCCGCCGTATATCCGAAAAGTGCTTTAAACCAATCTTTCATAAAACCTACCTGACTATATAACCGAGACCCTTTTTGGTAACTATAAAGTCGCAAAGCCCGGCATCTTCGAGCTTTTTGCGAAGCCGCGTCATATTTACCGTGAGTGTGTTGTCGTCAATAAAGCTGTCGCTTTCCCAAAGCTTATCCATAATCATATCGCGCGGGACAACCTTGCCCGAATTCTCCATAAGCAGTTGCAAAATTTTAAACTCATTTTTCGTAAGCTCGGTTTTTTTGCCGTTAAAATCTATCGTCGCGTCATTGAGGTTGAGTATTGCACCGCCATGTTCGATAACCGACGTTGTCCCCGAAAAAGAATACGTGCGGCGCATTACCGCCTGCACCTTTGCAGTGAGAACGCTCAAATCGAACGGTTTGGATATAAAATCGTCACCGCCCATATTAACAGCCATAACTATATTCATTTTGTCGCTTGCCGAGGAAATAAATATTATAGGCACATTTGAAAACTTGCGTATTTCGCCGCACCAGTAAAATCCGTTAAAATACGGCAGAGATATATCAAGGAGTATAAGCTGCGGCGCAAACGACACTACCTGTTCGGTTATATTTTTAAAGTCAACAACAAAATCCGCATCATAATCCCATTTGCAAAGATGCTCTTTAAGGGTTCTCGCTATGACCTTATCGTCTTCAATTATAAGTATCTTTTGCATAGTTTCACCTTCATATGTATTTTAACACGAATACGGCAACTTGTCGATATAAAACAAAAATCGGCGCGGTATAAGACAATACTGCCCTATACTGCACCGAAATAAGCGGTTAAATTATATCAGTCTGCTCTCTTATCGCCAAAGAAGAAGAGCGCAACGGTACCGGGGCCCGTATGTGAACCGATAACGGTGCCTATACTGTTGATTTCAACCTTGCCGTTGAGCTTTTTGAATTTTGCCTCAACAAGGTCTGCTACAGCTCTTGCGTCATCATAGCAGGCGGATTCGGAAATGTAGCACTTGCCGCTGTAATCAAGACCGCCGTCTGCGTGCTCGACCATACGGTTAACTATCTCTTCAATAACCTTTTTCTTACCGCGGTACTTTGTTCTCGGTATCAGCTTGCCGTTATTATCCATATTGAGGAGAGGACATATGTTGAGCATTGTGCCGAAAACCTGCGCGGTCTTTGTTATTCTGCCGCCGCGATAATAGCTTGTAAGGTCGGTAGAAAAGAACCAATGATGAACATTGAGCTTACGCTCCTCGGCAAAATCACGAACCTCTTCTATGCTCTTACCGCTGTTTTTAAGCTCTGCCAAAGTGTCCATTAAAAGGCCGTAGCCGGAGGAAGCGCCGAGAGAGTCTACTATATATATTTTTCTGTCGGGGTACTCTTCGAGGAGCTCGTCACGCGCAATGCAGGCGGAATTATATACGCCCGAAAGTCCGGATGAAAGAGAGACGTGAAGAATATCCTTGCCGTCCTTTAAGAACTCTGAAAAATACTCTTTAAACTGACCGACGTTGACCTGGGAAGTGGTAGGCTCGGCTCCGTCGGCTATTCTCTTGTAGAACTCGGCGAACGGCATTGACTTACCGAGGTCATCGGGATACTCCTTACCGTCCATATTGAAGTGAAAGCAAACATAATGCACTCCGATTTTATCAAAATGCTCCTGTGAAAGATCTGCCGTGGAGCAGCAGCTTAAAATATAATCTGACATTAGATATACTCCTTAATTTTCTGTATCTGTCACCGGTAAAACTTCCGGTATTTTTGTTTTAGGTTTGCTCTGAACGCTCCAGGCTATGTTAATTGCATGGTCTGCCACACGTTCAAAGTCTGTTATTGTGTTTATAAACAGCATTCCCGCACGGGTTGTACATTCGTGACTGTTGAGCCTGTCAATATGAGCTTGCTCAAAAGTCTCCTGCATTTTATCAACCTGCGCCTCAAGGGAATTGAGTCTTTCCGCCGTTTGTACACTCAGATTTTGCTCCGAAAAAGCATCTACCGAGCCGTCAATCAGCGAAATGACGGTACTATGCATAGTTTTTAACTCTTTTTCACCCTCCTCTGAAAGCTCTATATTTTCATTTACACGCGACAAGGCGGCTTCCTCAAGGTTTGTCGCGTGGTCGCCTATGCGCTCTATGTCGTTTATAACATGGAACAGTCGACCGATATATTTAGCGTCCTTATAGCTTAAATCAAGAGAGTTTATCTTGACCAGCACGGGCGTTATATTGTGATTGAGATAATTGATAATCTTTTCGGTGTGATTTACTTCGTCAAAATGCTTAATTTCCTTGTTTATAAGGTCGCTTGACGCAATATCGAAATTGCGTCTTGCCAAAGCAGCCATACGAAGGACCTCTTTTCCCACCTGCACTACGGCAAGCGGAGGGGTATTGAGCATTCTCTCGTCAATAAACTGAAGGTGCATTCCGTCGTCCTCTTTACCCTTTTTGTCGGGGACAAGAATGCAGGAAAGCTTTACAAGGACGCCGGCAAACGGGAACATTATTATGGTGCTCACTACGTTAAATATGATATGAACAAGCGATATCTGCATCATCACGTTGTCACTCATAGCCTGTATCCACTTTGTAAACGGAAGGAACATAGATATGACAACAAAAACAACCGTGCCGATTACATTAAAGAGAATGTGCATAACCGCGGTACGTTTTGAATTTGTCTTTGTACCGATTGTCGAAAGAAGCGCGGTAACACAGGTACCTATATTCTGACCGAAAATAATATATACCGCGAACGAAAGCGGCACAAGCCCCTGCGATGCGAGAGCCTGAAGTATGCCTACGCTTGCCGCAGAGCTCTGTATAACGCCCGTAACTCCAGCGCCTATGAGTATGCCTACAATAGGATTGTCCGCATTTATAATCCAGTTGCGGAAAACCTCGGAATCCTTAAGCGGATCCATGGCGTTTTGCATAAGCTCCATACCCATAAACAGCATGCCGAAACCGGCGAGTGCCTGCCCGACATATTTCAGCGAATTCTTTTTGGCAAAAAGAATCATAAATGCGCCTATAAATATAGCTATCGGAGCTATACCCGTAAGATTCAGCGAAACAAGAACGCTTGTGGTTGTGGTACCGATATTTGCACCCATAATAACGCCTATCGCCTGCGTTAAATTCATAAGACCCGTATTAACAAAGCCCACAACCATAACCGTGGTTGCCGAGGAGCTTTGTATAAGCGTTGTTATGAGAAAGCCGACAAGTACCGCAAGAAAGCGGTTTTTTGTCATTTTTTCAAGTAAATGCTTAAGACGCGACCCGGCTGCAAGCTCAAGTCCCTCGCCCATCAGCTTAATACCGTACAAAAGCAAGCCGAGACCGCCTGCAAAGGTCAGATAATTAGTAATACTCAAATTTTTTCCCCTTTAAAATACTCAGTTTTCCGCTTCTCTGCGTTTTTCGCTGAGCTTGAATTCCTTGCCGTCTTCACCCATGTGATATATTGTTTTGCTCACGGAAATACCGCTTTTACCGGTTACCCTTGAATAGTTTATGCCTTTTTTGCGAAGATAAGTTTTATACCACTCAAGTCTTCTTAAAAAGTCCTTGTATCTTCTGTTTTCAAGATTTGTCCACGCGACCTCGGATAGTGCCAAAATACGCGGATAGACGGAAAACTCCAATGCACGCTCCGAATCTACCCATTCAGTCCACATTTCGGCTTCTATGCCTATTACGCGCTGCCCGGATTTTCCGAACCCGGATTTGACGGTATTATATTTATACACTTTTTTAAGCGATATAACAGAATATTTGCAGTCAAAGTAAAAGTACGCCGTGGGAGAAAGAATAATATCACGCTTATATGACTGCCTTTTGACCTCGCCCGAATTTGACGGCAGCCAATACTGACACGTAATATCAGGAGAAAAGCTGTCATTGATGCAATCGTTCCAGGCAATGGGTGTTTTGCCGTATTTTTTAAGGATCTCGCCTATGCGAGTCATATAGTAGCCCTGAAGTTCCTTTGAGTTTTTAAGACCGTTTTTCTCTTTTGCCGCACGGCACTTAGGACAATCATCCCATATCTTGTGCCCCTTTGAGGCCTCGTCTCCGCCTATATGGAAATGTGTGCTTGTAAAGAGCGGACAAATCTCGGAAAACAGCTTGTCAATGAAATCATACGCATCTTCGTTTCCCGGGCAAATCGCAGCGTCAAATATACCGTTTTCGCAAGTAGGCTTGAATTCACGCGGCTTACAGGCAAATTCCGGATATGCGGCAAGCAGAGCCGAAGCATGACCCGGCAAATCAATTTCGGGAATAACCTCTATATTAAGCTTTGCGGCGTACGCCACAATATTCTTTATTTCATCCTGCTTATAGTAATAAAAATATTCTCCGCCGCGGTGCTTTAAGCCGAGTCCCTCAAGCCCGGCATATTCACGTTTAGAGCCTATTTCGTTGAGCTTTGGGAATAATTTACTCTCTATTCTGAAACCCTGATCATCGGAAAGATGCCAATGGAACTTATTTAATTTCAGCATTGCCATATTGTCAAGCAATTTTTTTACGGCTTCCGTGCCGAAGAAGTGGCGGCACTCGTCAAGCATAAATCCGCGATATTTAAATGCAGGCTTGTCGCTTATGTAAAGTCCGTTTATAACTGCCCTGCCGTCTGTTTTTTCGGCCTGCATTATTATGGTTTTCAGCGTGACAGCCCCGTAAAACGCACCGGAAGAAGATGAAGCCTTTATCATTATACCGTCTGTGGAAACCGAAATAGAGTAAGCCTCGTTTTCCATTCCGGCTACCTTTTGAAATTTAATTGCACCCTCGCCTTTTACGGGCTTTGTTTTGAGATAATCGGTCAAATATCTACCAGCAGAAACAAACTCGGGTGAGCAAAGGACCTCGGTATTTGAAGAAATTACATATGTACCGTCCTTTGAAGTATAGTTATTCGGCTTGGGAATAATATTGTATTTAAGCATTTCCAATAACCCTTTCGCAATAAATAATATCCTTTTATCTCAGAAATTACCATTGTGGTAATTATAACAAAAATAAAAGGATATTAAAAGCCTTATTTCATTTTCTGCGTTAATTTCTCATAAATCTCTATAATTTTAAACCGAGGTTCAAATTTTGGGTTACTTTCTACAACTTTAAGCTCGTCCTCTGACAAAATGTCTTGAAGCTCCGCATCATCGGATGACTCGGCTGCGGGCAGACACATAGGCGGAAACATAACGCACCACCAATTTTTGCCTTTTCCCTCTCCTATTATGACGCGCACGGCCTCATATTCACCGGCAGGCAAAGTTATACGATCATCATAAGTTCGCGTCGAAAAAAAGTCCTTGCCTATTTCGAGCCTTACATCATAATCGAAGCCGTTTTTACGTATTACCTCGCGCGCCGTCTCTTCAAGCCGCTCCTTTTGCGGAATAAGCAGCTTTTCGGCATTCGCACTTGTCAAAGAACCGTCAAATATCTCCTTGCCCTCATTGAGCACGGCATCGCGCACCTTAAGCTTCAGTATTTGGTCCTCGTCGCTGTCGGAATTCGCTATTACATGCATACGCAAAACGTCGCGTCTTACATCGCCGCACGACGCGGCAAATGACACAAAGCTGAAAATCGACGTTATGACAAATGCTGCGGCTAACGATATTTCAAATCTTCGAATAAGCTTTTCTGTTTTTGATTTCATATGTTTTTCATCCTTTCGTAAGGTAATTATTGGAAGAAAAATCATATTTATACAAAAAAGGAACGCAGGGAATTTTCCATGCGTTCCTGAAGCTCGATGCTTAAAGCTGACTCAATGCGTCGCCTATGCTCTTCTCAAGAGCTTCTTTACCGTATTTGTCTATCTCGTTTTTATCTTTTGCCTCATGGGTAAGACAGCCTGCGCCGCCGATACATCCGCCGACACACGCCATACCCTCAATAAAGTTATTTTTAAGGATTCCTCTTGAAGCCTTCAAAAGAGCCGTTTTGCATTCTTCTATGCCGTCGCACGGAAGCGGATCAACGGTGAAATCTATATTCTGCTCCTTAATTGCCTGACCGACAGCCTCCGAAACGCCGCCGCTTCGTGCAAATATTCTGCCGTAATAGGAAGCATTGTCAAGAACATCCTCAGGAAGCTCGGTAAGCTCTATATTACGCGAGTCAATAAGAGCTTGAAGCTCCTCAAAGGTGAGAACGCAGTCGACATACTGTGCGACTCTTTCCTGCTTCGCCTCGGCTTTTTTTGCCGTACAAGGGCCTATAAATATAACCTTTGCGGTCTCGTCGGTCTCTTTTATATATTTTGCAATCGCCGCCATGGGAGACAGATTGTGTGAAATGTTCTCGGTAAGCTTCGGATAGAACTTCTTTACATAGTCAACAAACGCCGGACAGCAAGAGCTTGTGAGGAAACCTTTTTCGGCAAGCTCTTTTGATTCGCTGTATGCTACAATATCGGCACCGAGAGCAGCTTCAACCACGCTGTAAAAGCCGAGCTTTTTAATCGCGGTCACAACCTGACCGAGCTTCGCATACACAAACTGACTCGCTATCGACGGAGCCACAACTGCATACACATTAAAACCGTCGCCTTTATTACTGTCTTTTAAAATCCTGATCGCATCAAGTATAAACGACTTGTCCATAATTGCGCCGAACGGGCATGCATAAGAGCATGCGCCGCAGTTTATACATTTATTGTTATCAATCTGAGCGGGATTTTCTTCGCTGTCAGCCATAGAAATAGCCTTTATTTTGCACGCCTTTTCACACGGTCTTGTATAGTTTGAAATTGCGCTGTACGGACAAACCTTGGCACACTGACCACAGTTTACGCACTTTGTTTTGTCAATATGCGCTTTCTGATTTTCGTCAAAGGAAATGGCTCCCTTGCGGCAGGCACTCTCACAGCGGTGTGCGATACAGCCACGACAGTCGTGTGATACCTGATAACCGCTGGCAGGACATTCGTCGCAGGCTATATCTATAACCTCTATTATGTTCGGATTTGCTCTGTTGCCTCCGCAGGCGAGCTTTATGCGCTCGGCAACTATTGCACGCTCCTTGTATATACAGCAGCGCATAGTTGCCTTGTCACTCGTTACGGTCTTTGCAATATCATTGAAATTGTTGGCAAGGGAAAACTCTCCCTCGTCAAAGGCTATTCTTGCGACCTCACGAAGGACCTTGTATTTTAAAAGCTGTACCTTCGTATCAAATTTTCTCATTCAATTCACCCTTTGTTAAAAATAGCTTACTTTGATTCGTTTACCCATTTTTTTCAGATACTCCGAAAGCTCTGTAACAAGCTGCATCTTAATGTTAAAGTTTATGGGAAGATTTGGATTTTGATGTGCCGGATTTATTGCAGTTCCGACAAAGAAATTTATATCAGTCGCCTCCTGGAAAAGTATGCGCGCTATCTGCGACGCACCGTCCGCACGGACGCTCCAGTCGGCGTAAATATCATCGTCATTCAGATAACTCTTGGCGTATTCAAGCACTCGGCTCATTGTAATTACACCCTCGGTCGTCAAATCGACGCCGTCAATTTCGGCGACAGGCGGTATTTCGGGGTCGAGATATTTTAAATCAGTCTTAACCTCTTTGCCCAAAAAATCCGCCGCAAGAGTTGAAGTTGTTCCGCCGCATACAATATGCTTGCCGGTCTTGCCGAAAAACAACGACATCATTTTATTGACATCTGCAGGGTTCCTCGGCGGTCCCATGAGAAGATTCACGGATTTTCTCTCGCGGATTTTGACAACGCAAACGGTTGTATCGTCACCGGGCATTCCGCCATATAGTTTATCACACTGGTCAAGCAGTAATGATGAAAGCGTTTTTGCCGTAAAATCGGGGCGATAATATTCCTCCATAAACTCGATTATCTGGTCGCGCTGCCAACCGAAATTCATATTTTCACCAATACCGGCATAAACCGCTCCGTCACTCGTAAAAATGAGCGTATCGTTAAGCTTTAACGATATTTTCGATTTATATATCATCTTACCGTCGATTTCCACTGCGCTCTCGGGATACACAAGATTTTTTCCGTCACGCAGCAGAATGACATGCGGATTGTCGTATTGGGCTATTTCTGCCTCTTTGTTGTCTATTACACGCACTATTGTAAAAGTGCTGTATGCCACCTGACGTACCGAACATATAGGCAGTGTTTTCGCTATTGTATCAACACACATTTCAAGCGGCATATTATTTGCAATCATGGTGGATATTATTTTCGAAGTCAAAGTAGAGAGAATATTTGCTTTTACACCGGAGCCGAGCCCGTCCGCAAGCACAACAACATAATCGTCATCGCCCTGCTCTATAACCTCCACCATATCGCCGCACAGCTCCTCGCCGTACTTGGTAAGACTCATATGGCCTATGTCCGTGCAAAGATTATTCATCCTTCAACGACTCCTTAAGCTTAGTGAGGGCTATCTTTGTCTCGGCGGTAGTCTCGCCAAGCAGAGAAGCTATCTCCTGAACTATGCGCATTTGCTTTTCGACGACCTTATCCGTTATTTCTATCGTTTGACGGCTAAGCTCCGCCTTTTTCTCTTTTTCTGTCTCCTCGGCGGTAACGTCGCGCATAATGCACATAAGTATATGGTAGACATGGTCGTATACTATTGTTTCTTCAATGTATTTTTTATATTCGGCGAGGTATACGCGTTTATCGTGAATATCCCTGCCGTTTGAAAGAACATCTATAAAATCAAAAGGCTCCAAAATACGCACAACCGGCTCACCCACAACATCCGAAGCATAACGAATGTTCATAATCTCCCTTGCCGCGGCATTTATCTGCTGAACCACCATATCCTCATTTAAAATGAGGATGCCGTTGGGAGTATTGTTGAGTATATTGTCGGAAAATTTTTCTGCTTTATCCTTAAGGAACGGAAGGCACATCTCGAGATTTGCCTTGCCCTCAAAAACCGCCTGAGCCTTTTCACGACAGGTATTATAGCCGCACGAACCGCAGTTAAGCTCATCCTCCGGCTTTTGCTTACCCATTTTGCGAAGTATCTCCTCTATCGCTCTGCTGCCAGCCATATTGTGCGGTGAAGCAAGATAAATAAGATTTTTTGAAAGCTCGTTTTCGCTCAAGGCGTCATATTTAAAATCATTGTCGCCCGCGTCTTCGGCAAAGCGACGCACGGTTATATAATCACGCACCAGAGCGCGGTGATTTTTCTCCATAGCCGGACCGCCTATACAGCTCCCCGGACACGCAGACATTTCTATAAAGCAATGGTGTATATTACCTTTTTCAATATCCTTTACGGCATGGATGCAAGACGACATACCGTCAATCGACATATACGTGTAATCGTCGTTATCACAAAGCATTGTTTTGAGAATTCCGCCGGAGGTCGGGAAAAACCTCGTTTTCCCCTTTTCAACTCCGTCATCATCAGGCTCCTGCGCCAAAACAGTATCGGTTTCGGCAAGCCAACCGGAAAGCTCTTCAAATGTCAGCACACAGTCAACCGTGCCGGGATACTCCTCGGCCTCTGCCTTTTTTGATATGCACGGACCTATAAATACTGTTTTGGCCCCCGGATGCTCTTTTTTAAGTTTCGTACAATGCGCTTGCATTGGGGATACCACTTTGGCAAGATATGGTATTACATCGGGGAAATGCTTTTGTACCAAGAGATTTACGGTATGGCAGCAGGTTGAAATAACAACATCCTGCTTTTCACCGTCAACTATTCTGTCGTACTCGTCCTTTACTATTGCGGCTCCGACCGCCGTTTCTTCAACGCCGGCAAAGCCGAGCGACATAAGTGCTTTTTTCATCGCGGTAAACGACACGTCGTAATTGGCAATAAACGACGGCGCAAGGCTAACATAGACCTCACTGTCACCGGACAACAATTCCTTTGCCTTATAGACGTCGTCGCGTATGATTTTGGCATTTTGCGGACACGCAACAAAGCACATACCGCAGAGAATACACTCATCCTCAACGATCTGCGCCTGATTGGCCGAAAAACTGATAGATTTGACAGGACAATTCCTGATACATTTATAGCAGTTTTTACAGTTGGATTTTTTAAGCTTTATGTACCCCGCCATATTATACACCTTTTTCCTTGCGACGCAAGATTTTTATGACAGTTTGTCAAGCACGTTGGTTTTAAAGAATTCCTCAACGGTATCGGGAGAAACGGAGAACAGCTCCCCGTCTACGGTAACGCTGACGCCGTTTTGGCAGTTACCCATACAAAACTTTCCGCTGAGAGTGACTTTGTCTTTCAGGTCATTGTCGTTTATGAGGTTCTGAAGCTTTTCAACGACTTCACGCGAACCCTTAAGGTGGCAGGAGCTGCCGATGCAAACTACTACTTTCATATTATTACAATCCCTTTCCCGTAAAACTTTGCATATGAATTTTACTTTAATTCATTTTACCAAAACTTAAATAAAAAGTATATAGGTTTTTTCGGAAAATTCTTATTTCGCAAACAGGTACGGAAAGAAGTATTCAAGCCGTACCTGTTTGTTGTTATTTTTTTGTTTTAAGCACAACTTTAGCGAGATTCGATGAGAAATTTGCTTTGCGTGCCCCGACGCGTACTAAGGTACGCAAGAGGGTGAGCAAAGTGAATTTATCGCGAAAAATCTCCGAAAAGAATCATTCGTAATCTACTACATCTGCCCATCTCAAGAGGAAATCCCTCTCTTCGGGGTTCCCCTTAACGCTCTGCGAAGCCGCTACGATAGGAAGCCATTTCTGAACATACTGCTTTGCGGTATCGGTCTTTTTGCAGAACAAATCGAGATACTTATCGGCAAGCTTCTGATCGCCTCTGAGGCAGAAAAGAAGATACGTTCTTGCGGCATCGGCCGCTCCGTTACCCTGTGTTACGTGCGCCCAGTCAATTACGTAATTCACGCCGTCATTGCCGATAATAACGTTACTCGGTCTGAAATCACCGTGGCAAACCTTGTTATGGGTATGCATACCGGCAAGACGTGTGTGAAGGTCATAACGTGTTGTTGCGTCAAGGTCGGTCTGAGATATTTTACCCTGCATTTTATCCTTGAGCTTGTTGAGCATAGGGCAGGTCTTAGCCAAAATGCTCATTTGAATATCAACAAAGAGGTCAAGATATTCCTCTGTCTTAGCAGGATTTTCGTCCATAAGCTGCTGAAGAGTTTTGCCTTCGATATAATCTGAAACAATTGCCCATTTGCCGTCAAGCTTGCAAACCTCTATGAGCTTCGGCATAGGAATGCCGGTTTCTTCAACACGCGCCTGATTCAAGGCCTCGTTTAAAATATCGGATTTTTTGTATTCGTCACCGAAAACCTTAATGGCTTTGTCACCGTCTCTGTAAACTGTTTTTGCCGTTCTGACTGCAATAACTTTTTTGAGTTCCATAAAATAATCCTCCCTTATTTACCGTAATATGCTTTAAGGTACATCTCTTTGATTTCGCTCATAAGCGGATATCTGGGGTTAGCACCCGTGCATTGATCGTTAAATGCCTGTTCAACCATTTGGTCAAGTGTGTCAAGGAAGTATTTTTCATCAACGCCGTATTCCTTGATGCTCTTCTTAATTCCTATGCGGTCCTTGAGTTCGTCTATTTTCTTAATAAGATTGTCAAGCTTCTCTTCGTTATTCTTGCCCTTTACACCGAGAGCGTCGGCAACCTCACAATATCTTTCAAGTGTGTGCGGATGGTCATACTGCGGGAAGGTACCCATCTTCGTAGGAACCTCGGCGGCATTGAAGCGAAGAACATAATCTATTAAAAGAGCGTTGGCTATACCGTGAGGAAGATGGTGGAATGCGCCGAGCTTATGCGCCATGGAGTGGCATACGCCGAGGAAAGCGTTGGCAAAAGCCATACCTGCCATAGTAGCGGCATTGCCCATCTTTTCACGTGCTACAGGGTCATTGGGGCCGTTATCATATGCTCTCGGAAGATATTCAAATATCATCTGAAGAGCGCGAATTGCAATACCGTCGGTGTAATCGGTAGCCATTACCGAAGCATAAGCTTCAAGGCAGTGTGTTACAGCGTCGATACCTGAAGCCGAAGTCAGACCTTTCGGAGCATTCATCATCATATCGGCATCAACTATTGCCATATTGGGCATAAGCTCATAGTCGGCAAGCGGCCATTTAACGCCGGTGTCGGCATCTGTGATTATTGCGAAAGGAGTAACCTCCGAGCCTGTACCTGCCGAAGTGGGTACAGCTATGAAATATGCTTTCTCACCCATCTTCGGGAATGTATAAACTCTCTTGCGGATATCCATAAAGTCCATAGCCATATCAGAGAAGTCAACATCCGGATGCTCATACATTACCCACATAATTTTCGCTGCATCCATTGCGGAACCGCCGCCGATTGCGATAATTGTATCGGGCTCAAAATGACGCATCATATCGGTACCCTTGCGAGCGCACTGGAGAGTCGGGTCGGGAGCAACCTCCGAGAAGCAAGTGTGCTGAATACCAAGCTCGTCAAGCTTATCCTCAACAGGCTTTGTATAACCGTTATTATAAAGGAACGAGTCGGTTACTATAAACGCCTTTTTCTTACCCATAACGTCACGAAGCTCATTGAGAGCAACGGGAAGGCAACCTTTTTTGAAATATACTTTCTGCGGAGCGCGGAACCAAAGCATATTTTCCCTTCTTTCTGCAACAGTTTTGATATTGATGAGATGCTTTACGCCGACATTCTCGGAAACCGAGTTGCCGCCCCAAGAACCGCAGCCGAGTGTAAGCGACGGAGCAAGCTTGAAGTTGTAAAGGTCACCGATACCGCCCTGTGAAGAAGGTGTATTAACAAGTATACGACAGGTTTTCATCCTCTCTGAGAATTCGGCAAGCTTATCCTTTTCGGTAACAGCATTAAGATATACGGATGAGGTGTGACCGTAGCCGCCGTCGGCTATAAGATGCTCAGCCTTTGAAAGTGCGTCCTCAAAGTCCTTAGCCTTATACATGGCAAGCACGGGAGAGAGCTTTTCGTGAGCAAATTCCTCGGAAATGTCAACACTCTCGACCTCACCTATCAAGACCTTTGTTGTTTCGGGGATTGTAACGCCTGCGAGTGCAGCTATCTTATATGCCGGCTGACCGACTATCTTTGCGTTAAGCGCGCCGTTTATGATAATTGTCTTTCTTACCTTATCAAGCTCATCATTTTTAAGGAAATAGCAACCGCGATATAAAAATTCGTCCTTAACCTTTTTATATATTTTTTCGTGTACGATGCATGACTGCTCGGAAGCACAAATCATACCGTTGTCAAAGGTTTTCGAATGGATTATGGAGTTTACAGCCAAAACTATGTCGGCGGTATCATCAATAATTGCGGGGGTATTGCCCGGACCGACGCCGAGAGCCGGTTTACCCGACGAATATGCGGCTTTAACCATTCCGGGGCCGCCCGTAGCAAGTATTATATCGGCCTCCTGCATAAGAAGATTTGTCATATCAAGCGACGGAACGTCTATCCAGCCTATTATGCCCTCCGGAGCACCGGCTTTAACTGCCGCTTCAAGAACGGTTTTTGCAGCCTCTATTGTGGACTTTTTCGCTCTCGGGTGTGGGCTTATAATAATGCCGTTTCTGGTTTTAAGACAAATCAAGGTCTTGAAAATTGCGGTAGATGTAGGGTTGGTGGTGGGGATAACCGCCGCAACAACGCCTATCGGCTCTGCAACCTTTTTCATACCAAACGCGCTGTCTTCCTCTATTACACCGCAGGTCTTTGTATTTTTATATGCATTGTAGATATATTCTGCGGCATAGTGGTTTTTGATTATCTTATCTTCGACTACGCCCATTCCCGTCTCTTCAACAGCCATTTTGGCAAGCGGGATTCTCGCTTTGTTTGCTGCGATAGCCGCCGCTTTAAAGATCTTATCGACCTGCTCCTGAGAATAAGTCGCAAAAATCTTTTCTGCCTCTCTGACTCTTGCGAGAAGGGCTTCGAGTTTTTCTACCGAATCGACAATCTCATGCTTGTTTTGAGTTTCCATAGGTATATAATCTCCTTTTCAGATATTACAAAATTTACAAAAGTTCTTTTCTGATATGAGAGGAAAGAACCGCCAAAGCCGAAGCAATATTCATATTCTGTATAAGTATGCCCGGACCTGCTGTAAGATGAACCGGAGTGAAATTAAGAATTGCAAGTATTCCGCTTTTGACAAGCTCGTCGCAAACATCCTGAGCACTGTCCGCCGGCACAGCTATAACCGCCATATGCACCTTGAGTCTTTCGCAAAGCTCGCCGAGCTTTCGCATGGGAAAGACGGGCTTTTCCTTTTTGAACGGCTCTTCGTCAAAGTTTACCGCGTCAAATCCCGCAACTATACGAAACCCACATTCGGAAAATCCGTCGTAATGTAAAAGCGAGCTGCCGAGACTTCCGACTCCTACTACAACGGCATCGGTTGTGTTGTCGTAGCCGAGGAATTTTTCCAAATCCTTTATAAGCTTCGCGGTCTCATACCCGATTTTAGGCTTCCCCGCACAGGAGCTTACCTTTGCAATATCCTTTCTTACTTGAACCTCATTAAGGTCAAGGTCTGCCGCCACCTTCGGCGCGGATATATACAATACCCCGTCAGCCTCCGCCTTTTTGAGATATGACAAATAAAAAGGTAATCTATAAAGTGCCTGCCTTGATATTTCACGGACAGGCAAAGCCTGCTCTCGCATATCTTTGACCTCACTATCAGTAATTACTTACTGATAAAATCATAGCTTATTGTTAAATGTTTGTCAATGGTAAATTGTTATTATTTTAACATTTATAGCCATAAACAAATTAAGCGGTTCGGCGCGGCGGTTTTTGTACGATTTTACAATCGTTTTTTCGGCCGATGCTTTGTGCCGGGCTTTCGCTTGATTAAAATATCAGAATCCGAGATAAAATGCCACTACTGTGCTGCAAGATGAATATACTCAGCCCAAATTCCATGGTTTTTATTTAGATTGCACATTTACAATAAAAAGCAAAAATGTTAAAATATATTTTTAATGCGTATACAAAAGTAGAGGTTGATGGGTAATGAAGGTAATTTCAATAACAATAGGTTTGCTCTTTTTGGGACTTGGAATTCCGATGGTGAGCGGCAAAGCGGAGAATTTTGTCGTCGGAAGCGCCTCGCCCGACAATGAGCTGAGGAATAATTTCGATACAAAAAAGCTGTGCAGAATATTCGGCATATATTTGATTTTTGTTGCAATATTTACGGCACTTTTAGGATTCTTCTTTAACAGGGAATTCTTTACCGCCTATTTCATCTGCGTTCTTGCCGGTGCTTTTATATGCATCGCCGCCGTTGTATTAACTTGCCGTAAAAAGTCCGAATAATTCTGTCGCGAATGTCTTATCAGGCTACATAAGACATCCGCCTTAATTAAAGCTGTAGCCGGAAAGGCCTGAAAAAAATGGATTACGCTAAGGAATCTCTCAAAAAACATTATGAATGGCACGGAAAAATAGAAATCAAAACACGCGCCAAAGCAGACAGTAAGGACGCGCTATCGCTCGCCTACACACCCGGTGTAGCACAGCCGTGCCTTGAAATACAAAAGGACATAAGCAAGTCTTATGAGCTCACAAGACGTTGGAATACCGTGGCCGTTGTAACGGACGGAACGGCGGTTCTCGGACTCGGAGACATAGGACCAGAAGCAGGTATGCCCGTAATGGAGGGCAAATGCGTTCTCTTTAAGGAATTCGGAGACGTTGACGCCATACCGCTCTGTGTGCGTTCAAAGGATGTTGACGAGATTGTAAACTGCATTTCTCTTCTTGCCGGCAGCTTCGGCGGAATAAATCTTGAGGACATTGCCGCTCCGAGATGCTTTGAAATAGAACGCAAACTCAAGGAAAAAACAGATATTCCGATTTTTCATGACGATCAGCACGGCACAGCGGTAGTTGTTGCCGCAGCAATAATAAACGCGCTCAGAGTCGTTAAAAAAGAGCTCAAGGACTGTACGGCCGTCTTTTCCGGTGCGGGCGCGGCAGGCATAGCCATTGCAAAGCTTCTCATAAGTCAGGGAATTAAAAACGTAATTATGTGCAACAGTCGCGGCATTATTTGTGACGGCGATGAAAAGCTGAATCCCGCACAGAGGGAAATCGCGGAAATCACGAATAAGGAGCACAAGAGCGGTTCACTTGCCGACGCATTCAAGGGTGCAGACATATTCATAGGCGTTTCGGCTCCCGGAATCGTAACAGAAGAAATGGTTGCTTCCATGGCTGAAAATCCCATTGTACTCCCCATGGCAAATCCTGTTCCGGAAATACTGCCCGATAAGGCAAAGGCCGCAGGGGCCGCCGTTGTCGGCACGGGTAGAAGCGATTATCCCAACCAAATCAACAATGTACTTGCGTTCCCCGGAATCTTCCGCGGAGCACTTGACTGCCGAGCTTCCGAAATAAACGAGGAAATGAAGGTAGCCGCAGCAAGAGCGATAGCTTCGCTTGTCTCTGATGATGAGCTTTCCGCCGAGTACATTTTACCGAAAGCATTTGATGACAGAATAGGTAAAACCGTTGCGAAAGCGGTTTATGACGCAGCCGTAAAATCCGGCGTAGCAAGAATATAATCTATAAGAGAGAAAAAGCGCCTTTAAGGGTTATCCTTAAAAGCGCTTTATTTTTGCTTAGATTTTTTTGAGTCCGACAGACAGTCCTTTACCTATCGCAGAACCGAGAACGGCGCACACAACAAGCTCAATGGGAGCGTTGATTCCCGCCGCTATACCTATAACGGTGGTGAGAATATTTTCAGCTCCGCCGAGAGCGGCTGACTGCTCGGGCGTAAAGGTTGTATTTATAAACAACAAAGCTAAAAATCCAAGGAAAAAGATAGTATTAAAAGCCGAGCCGCAGATACTCGCGACAAGGTAATTGGCACCGTCTTTTTTTGTCTTTTTTGTCACGGCGTTAAAAATGAGACCTGTGAGCCAACCTGCAAGCACGCGAGGAACTACGCAAACAACAAGCGTTTTAAATACGCTTATAGAAATAAGTATCGCGCCGAATGCGCTCAGAGAAAAGCATTGAATAAAGCTCGATGCACCGAAAACGAGCCCCAAAAAGGCTCCTGCGGCAGGCCCTAAAGTAACTGCGCCTATGATAACAGGTACCATAATAAGTGTCAGTTCAAGCGGCCCGAGCTTCAGATAGCCTATCGGCGTGAAGGTCATAACGGCGATGATTGCGGTAAGGAGAGCCAGTTCGACTAAGCGAACGGTTTTTTGCATCCTTGCCTTGTTTGTGGTTTTTGACATATATAATCCTCCTTGCTGCTGCTCCGCAGAGCGGATGCAACGCAAAATAATAAACTATGTAAAAACTGGATACGATATTTAATTTTTAATTACGGTTAATTACTGTTTTTATCGTAAATGGCTTTAAGCCCGTATAAAAGAAGATTGTCATCATGAATTATATTGTGACGGCAATATCCTATTACATAGGAGGAAAGCCCACCTGTTGCAACAATGGTTTTCGGCTCACCGAGCTGTTTTGCAAAACGGTCAAGCATACCGTCAATCATATCTGCGGTGCCGAAAATGATGCCCGACTGCAAACACTCTATCGTATTAGTGGCACAGGCATGCGGCGGAGAAGCAAGTGAAAATGACGGTAAGAGAGAAGCCTGCCCCGAAAGTGCTTTCATAGAGATTTCAACACCCGGTGCTATTGTGCCGCCGTGATAGCCGCCATGCTCATCAACTGCATATATTTTTGTGGCTGTGCCGAGGTCAATGACAAATGCGGGCATTTCATATCTCGCCATAGCTCCTACCGCACCTGCTACAAGGTCGGCACCGAGCTCTGCCGGATTATCTATTAAAATATTAAGCCCTGTTTTTACACCGGGGGCTATTATAACAGACTCAATGCCGCACACCTTATTAACCGCTGTTTTAATTTTCCCGGTAAGCTCAGGAACAACAGAGCTTAAAACAGCACCGGTAATTTCAGCCGGCTCCAAATCATGCATTTTAAACACGGCAAGAAATTCGACGGCAAACTGATCGTCAGTTCTGTTACGCTCGGTAGCAAGTCGCGAAACAAAGCTCAGCTTATCGCCGTCAAACACTCCGAAGGTAATATTAGTATTACCGATATCGATCGTCAGTATCATAAATTGAGCAAAAGCACAAAATGTGCCGTTCCTTTCATATTGCTTTTAAATCTTGAGACATTTATATTTTAATACATCCGGCAAAAAAAATCAAGCGGCTTTGCTTTTACAAAGCCGCTTGTAATAATTACAGGGTTAATTATTTATCCTCTTTTTTCTTCTTTGTGAGAACAAGAGCGATACCTGCTGCCACAGCTACGCCTGCTACTGAGAAGAGAGCAACGTCACCGGTCTGCGGAATCTTACCCTTTGTGGTTGAAGAGCCACTCTTAGAAGTTGTTGACTTCTTGGTAGTTGTGGGTGAATCTCCGCCTTTGTTTCCGCCGCCGAAGAGACCCTTAATAGTTTCAAAAGCCTTGCCGATAAAGCCCTTAACGCCGTCAATAGCACTTGTGGTAGCCTCTGTCGGGCCTGCAGTTGCTGCATTGTTCTTGGAAACCTCTTCCTGACGAACAACCTCGGCTGTAAGAACCTCATAAGCCTCATCTGACAAAGCGGGATTGATGTCTTCGCCCTTGGCATTCTTGGAAGAATGAAGCTCATCAAGAACCTTCTGGATGTCGGCATAATCCATTTTGCTCATAGCATTGATAAGAGCAGTAACCTTTGCCGGGTTGTAAGCATCGTTTCCGTCTTTATCTTTATAATCATTGTTATCAAAATCAGTAGTGAGATATATATCAATAAGACCGTTGATATAATCTCTCTGGTCATCGGTAAGTGCGTCAAGAGCACTTCTTACGGAGCCGCCTGCCGGAACATCGGGGTTCGGAGTGTTTCCGCCTGAATTGCCGCCCTTGGTAAGAGCGTTAAGTATTTTAAGGACAGTCTCAACATCAATTTTTCCACTTACGGCAATCTTACCGATAAGAGTAATGATCTCTGCGATAACAGCCTCATCCATCTTGCCGTTGCTTTTGATAATAATGCCGACAAGCTGCTTAATGGTATCGGCAGCTCCGCTTATATCAACATCGGGAAGAGTGATACCGCCGAGTATGTCGCCGATTCCGCCGCCGCTTGCAGTAGTGTCTTCAGCAAAAGCCGGGAGGCAGAATGAAAATGCCATCACTAAGGAAAGCAACACTGCTAAGAACTTTTTCATAATTAAATCCCTCTTATTTCAATTATTTGAGTTGTCACTCATTATTTAATGATATTTTACTATATGTTTTTGCGGTTGTCAACTATAAAAAGAGAATATTTTTCCGTAATTTTGGTGTTTTTTTAATAATTCCACACTTTGCGGCGTCAATGTTTTAAAAAACCGATTTGATGCGGTGTTTCCGCCGATTTTGTGTTGACGGCAAAGGCTGACAACTATATAATGTATATAAAAATCAAAGGAGGCACTTATGCGAACGGAGGAAAAAGTATTTTTCGGAATCGGAACGGCGTCGTTTTTGCTTATGCTCTCGGACCTGCTTCTTGAGGTCTTTTCCGCATCGCTTTTTATAGGCTCTAAGCGGCTTATTTCTTATATCGGTATACTTATTATAGTATGTGCCGTCAGCTTCACGGTCTTATGCTTTCTTGTTGTTAAAAATCACCGAGGCCGTTTTAAAAGCAAAGGAACACGGATTTTTTTAAGAGTGCTTTCGATAATAATTTGCATAATGCTTTGCCTTGCCGGTATTACAATTGACGGAATATTATACACCGATACCATAAAAAAAGCCACATCGGATGACAAGCGCCATACTATTATAATAGACAGCGAACCGGGCTCGGGCGAATGGAATATGACCGTTTACAGACGATACTCCCCTTTTCTTATGTCCGCTCGCGGAAACGGAAAAAAAGTCGTTGATATGGCAGACGAGAACGGAGATATAGACGTTGTATGGACTGACGGCGGCTGTCTTGTAAGTTACAAGGCTTATAAAACCGATGCAACAAGCGTTGATGACACCGAAACCGTAACGCTGCGATTTTTTTACAATGAAAAATCAGGCAAATAATTATACAGCTGCTTATAAGAGGTGTTTTTATGTGGCTCGTTTTAGCATTTTTATCTGCCGGATTTGCCGGAATAACGGCAATTCTTGCTAAAATCGGCTTACGGAACGTCAACTCAAATCTTGCCACGGCTCTGCGCACAATAGTTGTGTTGTTGTTTTCGTGGCTGATGGTTTTTATTGTCGGATCAGCATCAGAAATAAAGGATATAAGCGTCAAAACGTTTATATTTTTGATTTTATCGGGACTGTCCACCGGGGCTTCTTGGCTTTGCTATTTTAAGGCTTTGCGTCTCGGCGACGTAAACAAGGTAACTCCGATTGATAAATCAAGTACGGTACTTACAATGATACTTGCCCTGATTTTTCTCGGAGAAAAGCTGACCGCAGTTAAAATAATAGGTATGGTTCTTATCGGCACAGGAACATTTCTTATGATAGAAAAGAAAAAAACAGATAATTCCTCCGCCGACAAAAGGAGTGGAGCTTCGCTTGTATATGCCATGTTCTCCGCTGTTTTTGCGGCCTTAACATCGATTTTCGGAAAAATCGGCATAGAGGACGTTGAATCAAATCTCGGCACGGCGATAAGAACCGTGGTTGTTCTTCTGATGGCGTGGATTTTGGTCTTTGCGGAAAAGAAGCAGAGCGAAATCAAGAACATTGATAAAAAGAGCTGGCTGTTTTTGGTCCTTTCGGGGTTCACCACAGGCGGCTCATGGCTTTGCTATTACGGAGCTCTGAAAAACGGCCCCGCAAGCATCATTGCACCGATAGACAAATTGAGCATCGTTGTAACCGTAGCCTTTTCATATATAATATTAAAAGAAAAGCTTTCAAAAAAAGCTTTTCTGGGACTTGTGCTGATAGTGGCGGGTACTCTGTCGCTTCTTATTAAATACTGATTGAAACGGAGACTTATATGTACGGACTTTTGGGTGAAAAATTAGGTCACAGCTTTTCGCCGCAGATACATGCTCTGCTCGGCGATTATGAATACAGATTGTTTGAGAAGCAAAAGAATGAGCTTGACGACTTTTTTAAAAACAGAAATTGGGATGGCATAAATGTTACAATTCCGTATAAAAAAGCCGTCATCCCCTATCTCGACCGTCTTTCGCCCTCCGCCGAGAAAATAGGGAGCGTAAACACGATAGTTGCCGAAAAGGACGGCACGCTCACGGGATATAACACGGATTACGACGGATTTTCATATTTAATTGATGTTTCCGGAATATCGGCAGAAAACAAAAAATGTCTCGTTTTGGGTTCCGGCGGCGCATCTTTAACGGTGATAGCGGTGCTGAAGGATAAAAAAGCGCGCGAAATTGTCAATATTTCACGCTCAGGAGAAAACAATTACGAAAATATCGACAGACATTTTGACGCGGACATAATCGTAAACACAACGCCCGTGGGAATGTATCCGAACAATCTGAAATCGGCTTTATCGCTTGACGGATTTAAAAATCTTTCCGGTGTTCTGGATATAGTGTATAATCCGCAAAAGACCAAGCTGATACTTGACGCCGAAAAGCGAAATATCAAAGCGCTGAGTGGTCTTTCAATGCTTGTTGCTCAGGCCAAAAGAGCTGCCGAGTTGTTTTTGAATACAAAAATACCCGACAGTAAAAATGACGATATATATCATAAGCTCTCACTTGAGATGAAGAATATTATTTTAATAGGTATGCCCGGTTCCGGCAAAACGACTGTCGGAAAAAGGATCGCCGAGGCCTTGAACCGCGACTTTATAGACACGGATGAAATGATAGTAAAGAACGTCGGCAAACCCATTCCCGACATATTTGCAAACGGCGGTGAAAAGCTCTTCAGAAAATATGAGCACGAGGCGGTGCTTGCGGCTGGCAAGCTCAGCGGCAAGGTAATTTCAACAGGCGGCGGAGTCGTTGTAAACGATGATAACTTCGACGCTCTGAAACAAAACGGGACGATAATCTTTTTAAACCGCAGCACCTCTTATCTGCCGACAGACGGCAGGCCGCTGTCGCAGAGCAACGACCTTAACGAGATGTTCAAAAAAAGACTTCCGCTTTACAGAAAATTCTGTGATATTGAGGCGGACGGAAATGACACGATAGAAAATGTTGCGAACAATATTTTAAAGGAGCTGCAAAATGAAAATACTTGTAATTAACGGTCCGAACATCAATATGCTCGGCATAAGAGAGCCTGCGATTTACGGCGACAGAAATTACGAGGCCCTCATAAATCAGATAAACGTCTGGGGCGCAGAGCTTCACGCCGAGGTTGAATGCTATCAATCAAACCACGAGGGCGATATAGTAGACAAAATACAGGATGCATTAGGTAAATTCGACGGTATAGTCATAAATCCGGCGGCATACACCCACACAAGCGTTGCAATACTCGACGCGCTGAAGGCTGTTTCCATACCGGCTTGCGAGGTACACATTTCGGACGTTAACGAACGCGAGAAATTCAGACATATTTCATACGCCGGTATGGCGTGCGAGGCGCACTTTATAGGGCTCGGATTTGACGGATACAAAAAAGCTATGGAATATCTGTGCGAAAAGTACAAGTAAAAAAGCATAAAATAAACGGGGCTGTAAGGCTGAGCGTTCATAAGGAAGTATTGGTTTCTCGCATAAAAATCTCTTATGCTTTTGTCAAAAAGCCTCGCAAGGCGACAGCCTTGCTTCATTTCTTGACTTCGGCATAAAAAATTTTTATAGCTATGAAACTGCGGAGCACTTCAAAATTATATATTTTTGATACAAGAAAATGCATCCCTCAGATAAGTTTGGGCTTATCTGAGGGGTTATGCAAAAAGATGTTATTTTGAAGCAATACTGCCTTATAAGCACTCAGCCAAGACGTATGGTTTTACAGCTCCGCTTTAATTTTTACACATAAAAAATTCTTTGCGTTTATTCCACGCCGCGGTACAAAAGTCCGCGTGTAAATTCAATTTCGGGCGAAGAACCGTTTTGATACGCTTTGAGCACCGAGCATATCTGTTCTTTATCCTCGGTTGTAAACTCCAAAAGCACAAAATCCGCGTTTTTGACTTCGCTCATTCTGTCAGCCATATATATGGGTCTTGAATTGAACAGTTCGGAAAATCCATTTGTACAGCGGACCGGAAATTCAATGCCCTTTCTGTCGCGTAAAAAGGATTTTCCGCCGCACTCGCGACAGTTTTTCCCGTTTTTTACCGGACAATTTCTTGTGAGCATAAGCGGTACTCTGCCGTAGACGCAAACACCGCGCCGACATCCTCCCTCAAGCGCAGTCAGCTGTTTCAAAGTCATTTCATATGAGAGCACACATTCCGCCGCTCCGAGCTTTTGAATTTCGGACAGAGAAACCGAGTTAAAAATATTTAAAAACGGTCCGCCTATTATCTGAACACCCGCCTTTTTTGCCGCTGCAACCGAATCGAGCGTATTGCAAAGGGCATACCTTGCGCCGCTTTTTATAAGCCTCTCGACAATCTCGTCAAAATTACCGAATATACCCCTCGGCAAAACTGCACCTGCGGAATACTTTTCAAAAAGCTCCGGCTTTGAAGACAGCGGAATAAAAAGCTTATCACATTCCACATTTTGGGGAATGGCGGATGTATCGCGGAACGAAATATACGTCTGCGGCTTTTTATTCGGCTTGCGATTTCGAAAAATAATATTAGCTTTGTTTATGCGGTACGGTGCTCGTTCTTTAAGCCTGTCGGCAAGGCGAAGCAGAGCCTCCCTGCGGAGCGCATTCATTTCTGCCGCCGACACACTCAAGCCGTCGTCTATACAGATGTCGGCATCGCCGAATGAAAATACGGTTCCGCCGCATTTTTTAAGTCTCAAAAGAGCCTCTTCTTTGGTAAAAGGTCTGTTTACGGCTTTTTGCGGCAAGCTTTCGGATAAAACAGTAACGCTTAAATCATTTGCGGAAGCCGTAAGGCTGATTTTCTTATCGGATTTCACAGAGAGAACAAAATGCACCTTGTAAACCGCACGCTCTTTTTCGTAAATACGCTCATATTTTTTGAGAAGCGAGGCAGTAGCAGAGGTTACATTTTCCTTTTCGCGGAAACCGAACATATTTCTGCCCAGAGCATTTTCGTAATATCCCTTTGTAAATCCGGAACGTGAAAACAGGGAGCAAAGATCTTCGGAATTCTCGCTTGAATACTCCCCCGACAGCGAATTTTTCAGAGCCGTAACAGCAGCTGCGACATACTCGGGGCGTTTCATTCTGCCTTCTATCTTAAATGACGATATTCCCGTTTTTGACAATATAGGTGCGTACTCGATAAGCGATAAATCCTTTAAGCTCAAATCATGCCCAGTTCCGTTTTCCGCCGCAAAAGGAAGCCGGCAGGGCTGAGCGCACAGACCGCGGTTGCCGCTTCGCGACCCTAAAAACGCACTCAAGAGACATTGCCCTGAAACGCACATACAAAGCGCCCCGTGGACGAACATTTCAAGCTCAATCGGCGAGTTTTCGCACAGATATTTAATCTCATCTTTTGATAATTCGCGAGGCAAAACAGCTCTTGAGAATCCTAAATCGGCAAGAGTACGTATGCCGTCCAACGTTCCCACCGACATTTGGGTGGAGGCGTGCAGCTCTATATCGGGACAAATATCCTTTACGACGCGCAAAACGCCGAGGTCCTGCAAAATAAGCGCATCTGCACCGCTTTTGCAGATACGCCTGACGCTTTCCTTAAGCTCCGACATTTCGCTGTCTTTAACAAGAGTATTTAAGGTTATATGAACTTTAACATTTCTTTCGTGGCAAAAATCCACCGCGCGCTGCAAATCGTCCCCCGAAAAATTCGAGGCGTTTCTGCGCGCGTTAAAGTTGCCGGTGCCGAAATACACGGCGTCCGCTCCGCTTCTTACCGCGGCAGTTAATGCTTCAAAGCTACCTGCGGGAGCCAATATCTCGGGCTTTATCATTTAGCGGAATCCGGCTCTTTTTCGGAAGAGAACAGATTTATCTGCGCCGCTCCGGCTTTTTGCTCTGTTTTAAGGCGGTCTATCTCGCGCTTATAGAAGTCTCTTTCGGACTTCGACTGAGACGCATCCTCAAGATAATCCTTTATCTGGGCACGGAGATTATCGGCGCTCTGCTCTGCCTTTTTAGCACTGTTGGCATAATCAAGCGCTATCAAAACAGCCGCCTGATTCGTTGAAATAAACGGATTTGCAGCACGAAGCTCTTTCATCTTTTCGTCGATTTCGGCAGCGAGCATAGTAGTATATTCGGGAGTCTCCTCAGTCGTGAGAGCATAGTCAACTCCGGCAATAGTTACTTTAACCTTGTTTTTTTCCAAGACATTCACACCCCTGTTTTTATTACAAGCATTATTATACTTTATATTTTAAAAAACTGCAACATCATATTTTGCGGTAGACAAGTATACCGAATTCGGCACTAACCGAAAGCTTTTCCAGCTCCTCTACCCTCTTTTGTTCTTTAACTCCGGTTTTGTAATAGTAAGGAGTCATTTTAAAAAGAGAAGATATATCCTCGCCTGAATTTAAATCGAATTTGTATTTTACGTCGATTCTGTCTGTAAAATCAAAGCCGTCAAGGTGTGTGTCCGAAACCTCATTTTTATAAGGTGTATCATATGCGGCGCACTTTAACTCCCACAGATGATTTTCAAGTGGTATCACCATTATAAAAGCAGCATCTTTTTTCAATACTCTTTTAAATTCGGCACCGCAGTACGGCGAAAAAATTTCGAGTAAAATATCAATGCTCGAATCCGCAAATGGAAGAGAAAAAGAACTCGCCACCGCAAAATCGACATTTTTGGCGCGTTTTGCGGCAACGGTCAGCTCGTCCTTAGAAATATCCGTACCGAAAACCGAAGAAAGCGGCAACACATCGGCAACAGCCTTTGTGTAATACCCCTCGCCGCAGCCGCAGTCAAGCATATTTCCCTTTTGGGCGGCGTACTTCTGTACTGTATCGCACAGAGCACGTCTCAGCGGCTCATAATATCCTTTGGACAAAAATTCTCTGCGCGAATCCGTCATAAGGCGATTATCACCGTGATTTTTTCGACTGCTGCCCGTCAGCAAATTGACATAACCGCTCTTTGCAATATCAAAATTATGTCTGTTTTCGCAAATATAACTTTTTTCGTTTTTTACAAGTGGTTTTTTGCACACAGGGCAAATAAATCCGATACTATTCTTCACAATGCTTCTCCAAATACATTTCGTCCAACAGCTTTTTGCCTGTTTCCGTTCTGAAAATATTTTTTCTTGCCGCACTTACGGCTTTTTTGTCGAGCGAATCCTCAAATGCGTTTACAAGAAAATCCGCTTCAATCAAAATTCTGTAATCCGGCGACATATCATCGGTATATGTGTGGTGATGCGCCACAAGATAACACACACGTTCAATATCGTCCTTAGAAAAGCCGAGAGAGGTCATAAGCTTACGAGCTTCACTCGGTCCCTCCTTTTCCTGATAAGTGCCTGCCGTACTGCCGTATTTTTTCTCACAGATATGTATTCCGATATCGTGCACCGCGGCAGCAGAAAGTAAAATATCCTTTATTTTTCCGTCTGTTTTTTCTCCGTCGGCAATCAGTTCGGAAAAAGCACGCACCTTAAGCATATGGTTAATGCGTTTTACGTCTCCGTTTAAATATTTGATCATTTCGCGCGTAAGTTCTTTGTTCATTTCATTCACCGAATTTATAATACAACCGTTAAAGTAAAATAGCAATAGTCGGCGTTGACAAACAAAGTTTAAAAATGTATAATATCTAAGCATTCAGCCGGAATTCAATACATTTTCGTGCAAACAGCGGACTGTTATGCTGTGTTTCGCAAAAATAGCAAAGTAAAAAATCGAATATATCGGGGTGTAGCGCAGTTGGGCGAAGAGGTTCGCCGCGTCCTGCGGACGATTCAGGCGAAGCTCTGAGGTGAAAAAACAACGAGCAATGCGACGCGCTCCAAGCGAGCAGTGCGACTATGTTTTTGAGGGAAGCGCAGCGGACTGTTATGCTGTGTTTCGCAAAAATAATAAAGTAAAAAAATCAAATATAACGGGGTGTAGCGCAGTTGGTAGCGCGCCTGCTTTGGGAGCATAGACGGGCACATTTACGACCTTTCCGCAAATCCTCAACAAAGCCTTACACACGGCTGTTTCGGCTCTTTATTTTTTCGCTGAAATGTGTTACAATAGGGCAACGACCACATAGTATCCCACAGATACCGAAATCACAAAAAATTAAATATCGGGATGTAGGGTAACGGTCACCCACCAGTTTTGGGAACTGGTTCAAGCTGGTTCAACTCCAGTCATCCCGACCAAAAGGAACAGGCTAAAGTAAATTAGTTTGTTCCTTTCTTATTGAAATATGTAGTATTTTATGAAGACAACCTTTATAGTTTTATTACAGTGTATAAAAACCAATCAAACACTAAACAAGTTAATAGTACTTGCTATTATTGTGACAATTGGGTTCCCTTATAACATTCAAAACTTGTTTTTAGAACCTAGAATTAAATTTACTTATTCAGAATTATTAAATTTGATGTATATAATTTAATAGCGAAAACTATCCTACAAAAGTATTATGGATTGAATTAAAATATTTTAGTGTCATCATTTCAAATCGCTCAACATCTAAAGTAATGACAATAGTCATATATATGTTTGATTAAGTCTCACTCCAAGATGTTATACATTTTTCAGGAAGATTACCAATTACAGTGTAATTATCTCATAGTTAACGAAAAAGCTATTATTTTATTATACAGGAAGTGAATGTTATGGAATGGAAAGAATTTCAGGAACTCGTCAAACTGATAATTCCGTCTTCATATAGTGGTTCAATCTCATTTAAATACGAAGATGAAGAAATTGTTTGCAAAATTGGTGATAAAAACTTTGTGTATTCTCATCGAGAATATAACGAAACTTTCTCAAGGTTTTCTCGCTATACCAATGGCTCAACATATATTTATAATAAAGATGAAATAGAGATTTTGATTGATTTCCCTACAAATAAGTTTAATTTTAGATTTCAAGATGAAGGAATCAATATATCAAATGATACAATCAAATATTCAATCCAATCTCCCTCACCAGAACTAATTCTTGCTTTTCTTTCCTCAATTGCTAAAGATGAGATAAAATACTACAGACGTCTAATGCCCTCGCGGTTTTTGATCCAACGATATAGTGAAAATGAAAACACCAATATTAGTTTATTTGATATGTTGATAAAATCGATGCGTATATCGGCCTCATTAAAAATCGTTTCCTATGAGAGCGTTACAATAGATGAATTGAAAAAGCATGCAAATTCATTTTTGTTTAATCTTTCATATAATACAGGTGCAGTATTAAAACTCGTTCTTAATACATCAGATTTATCATACGACCGAAGTCGCGTTATTCGTAACCATAGGCTACCAATAAATGAAATAGAAACACCGAAACTTTTTTACAATAGTGAACTTACAGAACAATACAATTTGGCGTTGTCTTCAAACGATTCATTTATACAATTTATTTCCTACTATCATGTAATGGAATACTTTTTTGATGAAGTTTATAATGGTGCTCTTATTTCAAGTGTTAGAGATATTTTACAACATCCTGGTTTCTCTTATAAAAAAACAAAAGAAATCAGCAAAATTATAGACGTCGTACAGAGAAAAATTAGAGTAACAAGAGAAGGATTCCAAGGTTCTGAACTCGAAGCGCTTGAACTTACTATCAAAACATTCATTTCAGTGGAAGAATTAAAGACGGCCCTGTTTGACTATGACCCAAAACTAATAAACTATTATAAAACACATAAAGTGTCATTTTCAGATGGTGACCCTATTGATTTGGATGAACCTCTTAATGAGAAACTACCTAAAAAAATAGCTGCTAGAATATATAAAACACGAAATTCACTCGTTCACAGCAAATCAAATAACACTAGAATTAAAGAACGAGGGATTTATCATCCTTTTGCCGATGAAAATGAACTTATGAATGAAATACCACTTATGCAAATAATTGCCGAAAACATTATTATCAAATCCGCAGAAGAAATATAGTGCTTTAATTTTCACACAAAAGTCACACTGTAACCACTTTATTTTTGAAATCCAGTTCTTTTGTGGGATTATCTCTTTATTAAAAAAACTTGATTATAGCGACGGTAATCCCGATTTGTCTGAAAAAGATTGTAAGTTATTAAATCAAATAAGAGAAATACGAAATTATTGGTGCCACCAATGTTATATTGATTATGTTTATATCAATGATGATAATGAGAGAGAAAAGAAATTTCAACAGATAGCAAACAGATTACATTATGACGAAAACCGTACTTAGGATCTGCACGAAAGAATAGAAAATTTGCGACTCAAGATACTGAAAAGTTACAAAAGAATTTAAGAAAAAGTCTGTAAACTACCACCACCGTATACTGTGACGGTAGTTTTATATATCCGTTTTATATTGTCTTTCCCGATGTAAGCCGTTCTTTCTCGGCGGCGATTTCCGCATTCTTTTGTTTAATCATCACCGCAAGCTTTTCTTCACATTCTTCTCTTGTGTCGGCGTAGATATTAAACTTTTTGCGTTTGCCGTTTGGCAATTTCGGCGAATAGCTGCCTTCCCATTTCTTTTCACTAATCCTAAATATGCACCCCGTTCCGTGGCGGCGTATCTTCGGCTGCTTCGGCTCAAATTTCGCTCTCACGGGCGTTTCCGATGCTCTGTCGGGTGTTTGCCCGTCCTCGCCCAAAGTGCCCTCATTTCTGCCAAAACACCGCTCGATTTTGTCGGCGGCGGAGCGCTGCATATTGTCGGTGATATAGGTATATATGTTCAGCGTCGTTTCTGAGGAAATATGTCCTATGATCGTACTAAGCGTTTTTATATCCATACCACCAGCCAGAGCGTTGGTAGCGAAGGTATGTCTGAGATCGTGAAAGCGGAGGCGCTTGCACTCGGCTCTCTCCAGGGTTCTTTCAAGTGCCTCTCGTACAGAGGACGGATGACGGGGTGAATCCTCTTTTACAGGTGATGGGAACATCCACCGTGAATTTATCCGCTTTTTGTATTCCGCAAGGATTCTTACGATGTCCGGCGGAAGAATGACAGTACGGATTGAGGATTTTGTTTTTGGCGCACATATATAGGAGGCTCCTTTTACTACCGTAACCTGACGGCAGATATGCAGTTCGCCTGTTTGAATATTGAGGTCATTCCATTGCAATGCCGCAATCTCACCTCGGCGCATCCCCGTACATAATTCAAGGATAAACAGTTCGAAGTATCCGTCTGCTTTAGCTTGTATAATAAATCTCTGCATTTCCTCTTTTGTCAGTACCTGCATTTCCTTAGCTTTCTTCGGAGGAAGCTTACAGCCGATTGCAGGATTTACTCTTATAAACCCTTCCTTAACGGCTTTTCCAATCCTTTGCGGCATACGGAATGGCACCCACGCACCATGCGGTCGGACAACGCTTTTCCATATACATCGGTGTGTATTATTCTGCCGCTGATCTTCAGTCGAGCATATAACTGTTGCAGATCGTTCTGCGTCAGCTTATTCAGCGGAATTTTTCAGATCTCCGGTATCACATGCTTGTATATTAAATTTTCGTAATGCGCCTGTGTTGTCGGCCGTATCCGCTGTTTTTCGTATTGCTGATACCAGAAGTCCATCCAGTCTCCGAACGGCATGTCGGCTTTTACATTGCCGGCAGCCGTAACGCGGTATTGTTCTTTCAACCGTTCTAACTTTTCAAGGCATTTTTCTTTTTCCTTTGCCGTTGCGCTTTTGATTATGGGAAGTCCTTTATCGTTGTAACCGACAACTATGCGCGCCTCCCACCGTCCGTCCTTGCGCAGACGAAGCGTGCCTTCGCCTGATTTTCGTTTCTTACTCATGTTTTCAACTCCTCTCCGAAGATATCATTCATAAATCCGCCGACGATATCCGACGCGCGCTTTTGCATATCCGTTGTGACATGAGTGTAGGTGTCCAGCGTAAAACCGGCGTTGGTGTATCCGAGAATTCCCGACAGCGTTTTGGCGTTCGCGCCGCTTGTGAGTGCGTGGGTTGCGAATGTATGGCGCAGATCGTGAAACCGTATATCGGGCAGCCCTGCCTTTTTCAGCAGCTGTTTCATCTTGCGGTATGCAGCAGGCGGCGCTATCGGAAGTTCGTGGCAAATCGGATCGGCGAATATCCATACGGAGACAGCGTTTTTCTTACGCTCTCTTAACACGTTCGCTGTGCTAAGCGGCAGATAGAAATTCCGTTTACCTTTTCCTGTTTTCGTTTCGCCTACGATAATTTTGCCGTTTCTCAAATCCACACTGCGGCTGATATTCAATTTGCCTTCGGCATCATCGAAGTCCGACCACTTCAGTCCGCATATCTCACCGCTGCTCAGTCCCAAACAAAATATTTCATTCGGCACGGGAAAATAATCCTTTAGTGCGTCCCGTTTCGGATAGCGACCATATTTCATTTACCGCCTCCCGAATATTCGTCCACCCACCTGCGGAACTTTTCTTTTTCAACAAGCTTGCGGCCGCCTACCTTGAATGTCGGAAAATCTTTTTCCTACATCAGTTCATATGCTGAGGAGATAGCTATGCCGAGCGCTTTGGATATTATTTCGGCATTTAAGTACAGCGGCAGATCTTCATAGCTTTTGTAGATCGGTGTTTTCATATTTAACCCTCCAAACAGCTTTCGGCGGATCAAAACAAAAAGACCCACACTTCAAATCACGACGCATAATTGCATCGACGATTATGTAAGTGCGAGTCCGAAACTCAAAATTGGATTTTCACTTATTTAGTTGTCCTTAACTGTCTGCAGTATAACACACAGTAAAAGTTTTGTCAAAGTTTTGAGCGGTTCAGTGAATATTTCAGCCGTTTTTGGGAATACTGTTTTCTTTGTTTTCTGCGGTGCAGGTTTTAATCCGTAAAAGGCTCAACGCCAACGAAATTTCCGATGGCGTTTGGTATTATTTCGTGCAATAGATTTTGATGGCTTCGGAAACAAATTCCGCGGTACCTTCGCCGCATTTGTCGATGTTGTTTTTGAACCGCCCATCGCCTATGTACATCTGACCGAGACCCGCTAAGATTTCATCGGTGCAGTGATAAAAATGTTCGGTAATATAGTTCTGCAACTTCTTCACAAGTCTTTGCGTAGTATCGCTGTCGACACTCTCTCCGCAATTCTTGCAATCCGAAAACTCAGCAAAGATTCCATTCATACCGCCGAGCGCATCGCTCCATTGTTCTTTGGAGTATCCGGCAGTCTTTGCCAGACTCTCCTTGTAGGCATCGGTGCCGCCCCAACGCTGTTTTGCCTCATCCTCGTACTGCTGACGGGCGGTTTCGTATTCGCTGTTGTCAAAAGCACTCATTGTGATTTCTCCCTTTTCCGCTTGTTCCAGAGCTGCAATCAGCCGTTCCAACCGTTCTTTCTTGATGGTCAGTAACCGTTTCTGCTCGGCAAACGCTTTTTGCTTATCGTAGTTCGGCGAGGCAAGAATCTCCCCGATGCTTTTCAGCGAAAAATCCAACTCACGGTAAAACAAAATTTCCTGCATTCGTTCCAGCGATGTTTCGTCATAAAAACGGTAACCGTTTTGCTCGTCCACAAAACTCGGCTTGAGTAATCCGATCTCGTCGTAGTAATGCAGAGTTCGCACGCTGACGCCGGTAAGCACGGCAAATTCTTTGATCTGTAATTTCATATCTTCACCTCACGAATTGAAGTATACACTATAACGCTGCGTCAGAGTCAACCCTATTTTACACGATTTTTGCAAAAGGTAAAGGGCGCGGTGTTTTACCACGCCCACGGCAGAGAAGAATTACATTTCCTCTTCCATTTCTGTGCGGCTCATAACTTCAACCATGATCTGCACTGCCAAGCTGAACCCGTCGGCAAAGGCCTGACGGGTTGTGATGTCGCTCAGCTCCTTTTGGCAGTCAGTGAATTTATTAAATATTTCTTTTGGTTTTTCTGTAAGTCCTGAATTGAGTTCTTCTTCGTTTTTGCATATCAGTTTGACAAGTTTGTCCACTCTCGTCCCTCGCTTGATATACCTTTCGTGCGGACTGATGTTGCCGTAGTATAAATCTTCAACTGTTGTCATTTGTATTGCACCTCCTTTTGTAACACAAATACATATTACAACACTTCTTACAAGTCTGGCTTTTTTCAAACAAAAAAGCAAAAGCGCCGTATTTAAACGACGCTAATACTTTTATTCTGCGGTTATTAATAGAACATGTATCCATCCATTATTTTGCTAAAATTATTAAAACATTTGAAATAAATAGAGAGTAAATGTTTTTTCGAATCGCCAAATTTGAATTGTTGACAAATCTTAGGTCCTTGGTTATAATATAAGTGAAAGAGAAATCTTTCTGGGGTTTGCATTGAGCAAACGAAAGCCGCTTTTTGCGGCTTTTTTTATTTTAAAGGAAATGATTTTAGCCCTTTCCCGTAATAATTGGGGAATCCGCAAATTTTACTTTTCAAAATTTCAAACGCAGGATCTGCAGTTCCATATGCTAAGTATTTGTGTATTGGGAAAGCACATAAATCTGCTAATTCTAATTCCCAATACGATTTTTTATCATCCGCCGTGTGACACCATTTAGGATTAAAATATACTCCTTTGATTTTTGAAAAAGTTGATGAAGAATTCATATTATTTCCATAATCAATAAGATGATTGATTTTATTTAATAATACTTTATCTTCTTTTTTTCCGCGTGATTCTAAAATAATATAACAAGTATCAGAATCACGCATATTCCACATCAATCTTTCAAGAACAAAATTCATACACAAATCATATGGGTCGGCAGGAAAAACATATTTTTCAACATGCTTTTGTTTATCAATATTTGCAGAGAAAAGGTGCATCGGCATATTTTTCATCATATCGCTTATATCAGCGATAAAAGACGAATAATCTATTAAATCTGGATTAAATGCACCTCTTTTTCCGCGTATATCTTTGGAATGAAAACAAATACGTTTTTGAGTTCCTTTATAATTATATAGAGCGTTTTCCCAATACTTGTTTTTCACTTGCATTACAAGGTCTCTTGATGATTCAAAATCATCAGTCTTAATTGCACAAGCTGTCACGGTAAACTGTCTGTCTCCATCACCGATATCTCGCCCCTCTTCAACAGCTCTTTTGATGAATTTTAAATCGGAACTTCCGCTCTCATCAATTGCAATAATCCAGTTGATTGTTCTGGGAACTTCATCTATTGTTGTTGGTCTATTACGCCAATTAGAATTCATTTTTTCCTCCCTTTTTACGCCGCTACTGCATTTGCATTAACCTGTTCGATAATCTTGCGAATTCCAATCCAAATGGTGAGGTCGGTGAATACTTCCACGATACTGCCCTTATCGGTGAAGGGAGATTCCTGTAATACGGACAAATCTTTCATTAGGCCGTTGTGAACGATATATTCAACAATCTGATTAACGAAATAAATCTGTCTTGAATCAAGATTCACATCGTTCAGGTACTTTGCGAATGCTTCTTTTGCGGCGCCCATATCAAGACCTACAATTTCGCGAACAAATTCGCCGAGAGGCTTTTCACCAAACTCGGCTTCGTAGTCCGCCTTAGTGCCAACTTCACTCCACAAAATTTCTTCCAACACTTTTACATCAGCCGAACTTAGCGGAATGTTTGACTTTAGTTTTGCAATAACTGCATTATCCTGATGCTGACGAACGTAAAACTCCGCTTTGGCCTTATAATTTTTAAGGTAATCGTTTTCAAGTTCCGATTCATTCCAATCGATTGAAAGAATTTCATCATCAAAATTGGTGTGATATATAGTTCCATTGTAGGGGATATATTTAATTAAATCTCTCAAACATTTGCGGATTTGCTCGAACTCATTAATGCCAGCAGTATCTACATAATCCGTATGCAAAATTTTGTTGATGAGTTCTGATTGCACCATAATTTCGGGAATGTTTGCAACACTCGCAACTCCTGCAACCTTTTTATATAAGTCACTGCGTGCCTTGTTATATTTCTTTCCTGCAAGATATGCAAGTTCAATACCATACATCAATGCGTCGAAGCGCATGGCTTTAGGATCATCTTCATCAGGAATAATAAGCGGCGCAAGTTCGTCTGCAATAATTAATGTATCCTCATAGGATAGAGCGGTGTAATTGTCTACATTTGCATATAATTCAACGTATTTAAGATGTTGACGAACAGCGAAATTTTCCTTATTAAGCTCCTTCACCTTGCGTACCATATCATCCACAAGTTCTTTACGGAAAGCAATTAACTCTTCAGTTTGATATGCTAAATCTTGAAGCTTAAAGGCCATCTGCGCTTTAAGGTTGAAAATGGCACCTTGCAAAGCAATTTGATTGGCAGACCTCCCTTTGCCGCCCATACGGAAAAATTCAAAGTTACCGCAGAAATCAAAGATATAAAACATTTTCTTATCTTCGCCGTTAATTAATCCGGGGCAAAGACGTGTTCCGCGACCTATCATCTGCCAGAACTTCGCCTTACTCATAACCTTTTTAAAGAATACGAGATTTAAACATTCGGGCACATCAATACCGGTATCCAGCATATCAACCGAGATTGCAATCTGCGGAAGCTTCTTGGGGTCAGAAAATTCATCAATTGCACTCTGAGCATAGTTGATCTTGTTATCAATCACCTTTGCAAAGCCATTGAGATGCGGATATTCTTTATTGAACACTTCGAAAATTTTCTCGGCGTGACGATGATTTTTTGCAAAAATAATAGTCTTGCCTATCTTCTGACCGTAATCAATTTTAATTCCGTTAGTCATCAGTACATTCAGAACTTCTTTAATGGTATCCTCATTGAAAATCCAGTCGTTAAGTGCAGAAGAACCGATTTTATCGGGTAACTCGCCGTCACGGGCAAAAGTGGCTTCATACTCCTCTTTGTCTTCATCGGATAAGTCATCATAAACGATACCTTGCTCAATGAACTTGAGTTTGGTTTCTACAGACATAAAATCAACGAGGAAGCCGTCTTTTACTGCATCTGCAAGTTCATAACCGTATGTAGGAACACCGTTTTCGAGTTCAAACACCTCATAGGTGTTCTTGTCGATTTCGTCTTTGGGAGTAGCGGTAAGACCCACCAAAGGTGCGTCGAAATAATTAAATATATCACGATACTTGTTGTAAATGGAGCGGTGCGCCTCATCGCAAATAACCAAATCAAAATGACCGCAGGTAAAGAGTTTTCCTTTTTCATCCTTAACGGAATCAATGCAATTCATCATTGTCTGATAGGTTGAGAAAACGCAGTGTGCGGTATAGTTATCTTTTTCTTCACAGAGATTGGTTACCGATAAATCGGGCAGAAGATTTACAAAACTACGCTTTGCCTGCGTAACAAGGGAGTTGCGGTCGGCAAGGAAAAGAATATTCTTAACCCAGCCGTGCTCGAGCAATACTTTGCAAAGAGCAATAACCGTTCTCGTTTTACCCGAACCCGTTGCCATAACAAGCAGTGCTTTTCTGCGATTTTTCTTGTCAAAGCTATCGCAAACAGCTTTAATGGCGCCTTCTTGATAATAACGACCGGCAATATTTTTATCTACAACCGCGTGGGCAAGGCTTGTCCGCATCGTTTGCAGATTGAACATCTTTTCAATGTCGCGCTTGGAATAAATGGTTGCTACCTTGCGCTCGGGATAAAGATTATCCGCAATGCGAGTGTCAAATCCGTTAGAAAGGAAAATGACAGGGCGACGGCCAAACTTTTTCTCCAAAAGGTCTGCATACAGTTTTGCCTGCTGTCTACCTTTGGATACGTCTATACAGGTGCGTTTTGCTTCAAGCACCGCAAGAGGTTTGCCGTCATCGCCGAAAAGGACGTAATCGGCAAAGCCAACTTCTGATTTGTTAGGCATACCAGGAAGTTCATATTCATTAATCCAATCTTTTCCCTCTATCCATCCGGCGTCTTGAAGCATAAAATCAATATAGATTTTTCTCGTCTTATACTCAGAAATATCAAGAGGCTTCGGAACGTAAGTCTGTTGCTTCTCTTCACGACGAGCGGTAAGTTCTGCCTTAAGTGCCGCATTCTCTGCTATCAAGGCTTCAAGATCAATATCGGGTACTGCAACCACAGGAACTGTTTCGGCTGGAGTTTCTTTCAGTAGTTCGGGATTAAATGTGCCCTGCTCATATTCTGTGGCATAGCAACAAGCAACGAAATCCATAAAGATATAGAGGTTCTCAAGGCAAAGCGTAGCTTGTTCTTCGGTGACCTTTTTACCTGTATGCACAGCATTGTTGCCGACACGGCGAATAAAATCCATTCTTCGCCAAATGTCGTTGCCAACAATATCGCGAAACTCTTCGGTGTTCATAAGACTCACCAAAGTGTCCTGCCAAGGCATGACAAGAGAACTGTCAACGGTATACATCCATTTAACAGCCATTTCCATTGCCCTGCGGCAGTTTATAATACAGGTAGACAAGTCAATATGTAATGTCTTTTCCGCCACTACTGCAATGCCCGAAAAGGTTTCAAATTGCTTGTCCTTTGTCAAAAAATCAAAGTTGGTCATTTATTTACCCCATATTTAATAAATATTTTATTCGTTTCCTATTTCATTTAATTCGGAACGAATACTAATATCAGGTTTCTCAGTGCTTGATTCTGGTTCTAATATCGTTAAATTGAATTTTTCTTTGTTTCTTGTTTTTAATTCTTCAAAATTAGAAGTTGCTCGATAATTTTTAAATAATGGCCAATCATTTATAATAGTAGCATTAATTTCATCCTTGCTTAGCATGTACTCAATACTTTTTGTTGCATTGTCGTAGTCGTCCAAAAGTAATTGTTTTGCTAAACAGAACATTGTATTTAATGCTGTAGTATCGAAATCATCTAATTCTTTTCGTATCGCGGATAGACCATATATTTCTTTAGTAGATATCCAATAATTCACTTTTGATGCTAATCTATCTTGCTCGCTTTGAGACTTTATAGATTGAAGTATATCAAATACTTTTGCACTTATTGAATAATGTTCTTTTGACATTTCTTCAAAACCTTGTCCAAATACCTCGTCCAGTAGATTTGCTTTGTCATCCCGATTGAATTTGTTAGACTCTATTATTATAGCAAATATTAATGTTTTTATAGTTGCAAAAGCATTAACTAAATATGTATTATCAACCGTTAATAAATCACCTGACTTATATTTGCTATCTGGAACATTTTTTAAATAAATATTATTTACTCTCCCTGAATTATGTACTAATATATTTCGACGAGCATATATTTCCCTTAAAAGCAGCATTTCCTCTTTGCATTGTTCAAATGACATTTTATGACTTTCGAACAATTTAAACCATTCGGTATAACTCTGGTGCATTATGCCTTCAACTTCTCTAATTATAATATTTTCCTTTATTTCTTCTGTTCCTAAATCTTCAATTTCAGAAAAATGAACACACTTATTATTTAAATATTTATCTGGAAACATAAGAAAAATAGAAGTAATGAAATTAGAGATAAATTCTTCAAATCGAACAATTAACATAATTAATGTGTTGCTAGAGTGTATTTGAGGCATTTCTGCATATTTTTGATATTCTACTGCTTTTTTCCTAACATCAAAGTTTTCAGTATCTTTTATATATTTGCCTTTTTTTAAAGTAAAAGAAATTGTTTTTTTATTATCATCTTCTGAAAAGTTTTTAACTTCAATACACTTTTTCATTAATTTTTCTAATGCTTTAAAACTTTCAGTGTTTTTATATTCTTCATCAGCATACGTTAAAGCATTAAGATATACATCTATTAACATTCCAAAACGATTTTCGTTCGTGCCTTTTTTAGATTTTCGTTCGATATTTTTGTATTCTAATTGATAGAATTGCTCTAAGGAATCAATTCGTTGTATGGTATGTGTTAATAATCCTATCATATATTTTTCTCCTTTATCCGAAATATTGTTGCATTAATGCTTTTTTTAGTGTTTCAAGCTTTTCAAGACTTTGCTGAATTGCCAATTTCGATTTGTCGACCTGTTCGACGAAGGCTGCAAACGCCTGTTGCAACTCAATTGGAGGCAAAATTAGATGCATGGCTTTATATCCTCCAACATTAAAATGCTGTTGAGCCGCACCACCGGTTTTGGCACGAATCTGTTTCATGCCATGGGGCATATTAGTAAATGCTGCAAGAAAAACTGAATTGACTTTGTTATGATCAGGATGTGCAATAATAATATCAACAGCATTGTAACCCGCATATTTTTCTGTTGCCACACATGCTTTTCCTGGAGCACCGGATCTTACTACAAGGACATCGTTTTTATGAATAACAGATTTCTGATTCTTTCGATGACCTTCCTCCGTAAAATAAACCCAATCTGCATCATTCACGCACATCTCGCCAATATTCAATGATCGGAATGCAGGAACACCTATATTGGTGTAATACTGTGTAGGCTTGATTACCACACCAACGCAAACATCTGCCACATCACTAACGGTACAGCAATGCCATTTATCATGTTCTTTTTCATTCCCGAACATCTCGATAAATCGGGATTTGACGAGTTCGTCAAGTTTTTGAAGTTGCATTGTTCGTGCAGAAATTAATTCTGATATTTTATTAAGAACGGCCGCTATTTCTTTTTGTTCCTCTAAACTTAAATTTGGGATTTGATATTCCTTTAACCATTCGGTACTCATATTTTTTTGAGCAACACCTTTGGCAGATTGGATGCATTTATTTTCAAAATAATCAGAGTTCAAAAAACAATATAGGAATGATTTATCGTATTGTGCACTATCTTTAAGTCTTAAACAAGCAACTCGTTGATTAAGTGCTGCAGGAAGAAATTCTTTTTTTAATAGTGCAACTCTACCAACATTACCCGTAAGGGAAATTAACAAATCATCTTCATGTAGAGTGTATTTTTCAATATCAGTAGTATCAATCGGATAAAAAGCGGGAGCCGTGTCTTCGATATAACCCTTTTGCACATTGGCAATTCTAATTATTCGAACACCTGATGAAGTATACTTCTCACTTTTAAATGCATAACCATTCAATACTTCACAAATATCACCTAATCTTGCCATCATCCCACTCCTTTTAACAAAGCTACCAAAGCTATTATCAAAGCAGCAAAACTAACAATTCCGGAAAATACCGCAACAACATAGTCTCGGTCTTTTTCTTTTGCCATCTCATTTGCGGCAGCTCTGAATATCAATGAAAACATCCCAACAATTACGACAAAAGCAACCATTAAAGAAATCGTTGCAACATTATTTGTAATTGACTCAGATGTCCATACACAGCTTTTAATAATATTAGCTACATCAAAAATTCCACAAACAAATACAATCAAGCCCAATAATGCCAATCCGTTAAAAGCAAGAGCAATTAAACCGCTAAGTAAGCCGGATGTCATAGTGCCGTTCGATTGCTTTTTATTAAAAACAATATAATAAATTAATTTGAAGAAAGCGCGAAAGGTTAGCTTTTCTTTGCTTTTAGATTCACTATCTTCTTCGTTGCTTTTTTGCACATTAGCATCAACAATTGCTTTAGCTAATTTATCGTAATCTATATCATTGTTAATGATAGTGATATTTCGTCTGTATTTTCTCAAAGGATTTCCTCCTGTTTTTTCTCGATAAACTCTTTGATTGTCATGCGGTATTCTTGGGTGTTATCTTGATACATAGGGAAAATGATTTCATTTTCATCTTGCGTATATATTTCTTGAACATTATTAACTTGTCGGAATTTATTAACATCAAAAGCTAAATGATCACCTGTATCTGCTTCTAAGATGATGTATTCCTCATCATCAAATATTTTGGCAGTTGCCAACAAACCTTCGAAAGTATAATCGCTTGTCCAATGAGTAATCATACCGTGATAATTAACTTCCGGCATTACAGTGTGCGGTTCTATTGAATCATTATCGAACACGTAATTTGGATGTATTACACGGTATAACTTGCCTTGGTATTTCCATGAATCAACAAATTCTTTATCTAAATAAGATGGATATTCTTTCAAAAGGTATTCGGTGTGTTTTAACAGCGTTCCAAGCAATCCGTCGAAAAACTTCAAGTCCTCAATATCATAACCACCATTAGTAGTTAATGGAATGCTCGTCCATACTCTGAGATATTCAATTATGATACTTTTCCACTCACCGTCCGTAAATGACATATTAAAATTGAATATCATTATAATAGTCCTTCCAAATCAGCCAAACCCTTTTCAATCTCCATTTCAAGCTCATGTATATCTGTCATAATTTCGGCAGTTGAAGGGTATTCTACGGGAATATACTCGGTCTTTTTGTACTTATTGATAGAAAGGTCATAATCGTTACCGACAATCTCATCCTTAGGAACAAAGAAGGATTTTTCGGTTCTTTCTCTGCCTTCTTCAGCTTCGAGATTGTGGAAACGTGTGATAATGTCGGGAATATCGTTTTCTTTTATCTCTGTGCGCTTATCGTCAAGGCTGAATCCGTCCGCCTGCATATCGTAAAACCACACCTTGTCCGTGCCGCCATGTCCGGTTTTGGTGAAAATTAGAATACCTGTAGATACACCTGCGTAAGGTTTGAAAACACCGCTTGGCATAGAGATAACAGCTTCAAGGCGGTTATCTTCAATAATGGTTTTACGAATTGCTTTGTGGGCGGCGGACGAACCGAAGAGAACACCGTCGGGAACGATACATGCACATCTGCCGCCTATGCGAAGCATACGCAGGAACAACGCCAAGAATAACAGTTCCGTTTTCTTGGTTTTGCAGACTTTCAAAAGGTCTGTTGAAACGGTATCATAGTCCAAGCTGCCCTTGAAAGGCGGATTTGCAAGGATCAAGGAATACTTGTCCTTGTCGGGATTTTGGTCAGAAAGGCTGTCGCGGTATTCGATAAACGGGTGCTCTACACCGTGGGTCATCATATTCATCGCGCCGATACGAAGCATTGTTCTGTCCATATCGTAACCGAAGAACATATGGTTCATATAATGGTCTTTTTTCTGTCTGTCAAAGAAAATTTCTTCTTTAAGATTTTCTTTAAGATATTCGCCTGCGGTTACTAAAAATCCGCTTGTACCACACGCAGGATCGCAAATCACATCATCGGCTTTCGGTTGCATCATCTCCACCATCATTTGGATAATATGACGAGGAGTACGGAACTGACCGTTGAGACCGGATTGCGCAATTTTATTGAGAAGATATTCGTATGTATCTCCGCGAACGTCCTTATCCTGTTCTTTTGCCATAAGTGCATAGATTTCATCCAAGGCATCAACCACTTTGGAAAGCAGGAGCGGGGTGGGAAGCTTAAAGATAGCGTCGTCCATATACTTGGAATAAGCACTATCTTTTTTGCCGTCAAGATTTTTAATAAACGGGAATACCCATTCCTGCATTGTGGAATACATTTTGCCGGCAGGGAAATCACGAAATACCGACCATTTCAACTGACTTCCGTCAACCTTACGTTCGCCGATGGTAACCTCGCCCGCAAAAATGCTCTTGTAAGGAAGTCCGAGCATAGCGCTCTCTTTTGCGCGGAGATTATCCGAATCATCGAGGTCACGTATAAACATAAGATACGTAATCTGCTCGATAACATCCAAAGGATTTACGAGACCGCCTGCGGCAAAAACATCCCACAAGCTATCGATTTTATTTTTAAGTTCACCTGTAATCATTATTCTTTCTCCCTGTTCCAAATATAAGACGTATAACGTCCGCCACCGATTTTTATAATGTCACCGTTTTTAATAAGATCATTTAGAGTTCTTTGAACGGTCACCTGACTGATATCAGGGCATTTTTGCATAATTTCTGTTTTTGTAATTTTGCCGAGAGTATCCTTGATGATTTCTCGTATACGGTCAGGTTTCGACATTCTGCTTGTTGTAAGCACTCTGACACGAGAGGAAAAGTCACGATATGCTGATAAAATTACACCTAACATATATCTAACGAAGTGTGCGTAATCATTTTCTTCTTCGTGCCACCCCTGTGAGCTGCTTTGCAATGCTTCGTAATAGGTGTCTTTGGTTGTTTCTATAACCTTTTCGATACTAATGTATTTACCTACAATATAACCTGCACGATAGAGCAGGAGCAGCGTCAGCAGTCGGCTCATTCTTCCGTTGCCATCGTTAAACGGATGGATACAAAGGAAGTCGAGAATAAACATCGGAATAATAAGCAACGGATCCGCTTCGTTTCTGGCTATTGCATCATCAAACGCATCACACAAAGCTTCAATAGACTTCGGTGTTTCCCAAGCAGGTATCGGTTGGAATCTTATAAAACGATTACCTTCGTTATCTTCTTCTGCAATCACATTATCCGCATTTTTATATGCGCCGCCGATAGATTTACCACTGAACTTATACAAGTCACGATGCAATTGCAATATGATGGAAGGACGGACTGGTATAAATTCATAACTATCGTGTATGGTTGAAAGCACATCTCTATAGCCTGCAATCTCTTGCTCATTGCGAGACCTTGGGGTTGTTTTATTTGTTACGAGTTTTTTCAAGCGTTCATCAGAAGTAAAGATTCCCTCAATTTTGTTGGAAGCTTCCGTACTTTGTATCTTTGCAATTTCTACAAGTTGTGTAAGAGTATCACTTTGCGCTTCAATAAACAGGTTCTGTTCACCTTTAAATTCGTGTATTTGTGAAAGCATGGTCACGATTTCGGGAGTTAAAAGTTGTTGCCATTTTTTATTGTAGTCATAAGTTCTCATTTCAATCTTTTCCTGAATTCAATTTGCTCATTTTTATTATTATGATGCAATTATATTATATTTGCAGTTTTGTTGTTTGTCAAGTCCAATTTAATCAAATATCTCAAAATGATTAAATTATAGGTAGGTTTTAAATTTTTTGTGTGAAAGTTCTCCCTTCAAGGCAAAAATCTCGGCTAAAATAACATTGGATATTAATCAGCCGAATTTTCTCTACTCTTCATTCGCGAGTTCTCATATTTCTTTGTCTACTGCGGTTCAAATTTTGAGGGCAAAAAAAGACTTGACTTTCTGCGGATACAGAGTTAACATACCTCCAACAGCAAACTCCCCGAGCAAATTTCTTTGTTCGGGGAGCTTTTTTATGACCACATACTGTCCCACAGTCTTTTTCGGAGCGGATAGAAACAGTGGAGATAAGAGCGCCGAAGAGCAGGCGATTTCCGGACGAAAGCGCCAGAAAGTGTAGGAAACGGTGTGAAAAACTTTTTAGTCGCTATTTGGGAGCAGGATGCCGGGGGTTCGAGTCCCTTCACTCCGACCATGCAGAGTGTCCTTATAGGATCTGAGTATCCTGTAATGGACACTCTGCTTTTTTATTTCCTGAAAAGTTCATACCGCAACCTGTTCTGGGGCGTAGCTGAGTGCTACGCCTTTTCTCGTTTCCATGATAATGTCGGCCTCCGGGATCTTCCGGCGATCCGGCACATCGAAAGCGCCGATGCAGTTATAGTGAATAACGACGCGCTGGTTGGTAATGCCGTCCTGCTTTTCAGCGTGGTACACCTCGATGTGGTCGATCAGTTCTGCGACCATGCGCTTTGTAATGGTGGCCGCATCCGTGTACCGCCGTACCGTTTCAAGAAAATCGTCAATGTCCATGCGCTTGCTCTCGTCCTTTTTCAGTTCCAGCCGCAGAGCCTTGATTTTCTTTGCGTTCTCACCCTGCTCCTGTTCGTAGCGTTTGGACATTTTGGCAAACCGGGCATCGTCGATCTTTCCCGCTACATTGTCCTCATAGAGCCGCTCAAAGAGCATATCCAGCTCCCGGTCACGGGCAGTCAAAGCGTCCAGCTCCCGCTGCTTGCGGAGCGCGGTATTTTCCGCCGCCTTTGCTGAGCGTCCGATCATGGCCTTGATAAAGTCATTTTCGTATTCGCTGGCAAAGCAGGCCAGCCGCTTGACCTCGTACAAAACGACTTGCTCTAAGAAGTCCAGCCGGATATAGTGCGTCTTGCTGCACTTGCGATAGCCGG
>ERZ772875.286-NODE-286-length-62615-cov-9.826646_pt1 | contig 62615 bp, 58 predicted proteins | sample MGYA00580585_ERZ772875 | MGnify/ENA primary metagenome ERZ772875 (study PRJEB29015, sample SAMEA2737736) | human gut metagenome | biome: human gut; feature: human-associated habitat; material: faeces | place: China | collected 2012 ... | reverse complement strand
CCGTAATATTTATAGCGCCCGCCGCATGACGGGCGCTTTTCAAAAGATAAAAACAGGAGGAATTTACAATGGCATTTACTGCTGCTGATGTCAAGAAACTGCGTGAAATGACCAATGTCGGCATGATGGACTGCAAGAAGGCGCTGTCCGAGACCGACGGCGATATGGACAAGGCTGTTGAATGGCTGCGCGAAAAGGGTCTGGCCAAGGCTGCTAAGAAGGCCGGCCGCATCGCGGCTGAGGGCATGGCTTACGCGACTGTCTGCGAAAAGTGCGGCGTCGGCGCCATGGTCGAGGTCAACTGCGAGACTGACTTCTGCGCGAAGTCCGCTCCGTTCGTTCAGTTCGTCAAGGATATCTGCCAGGTTGTTCTGGAGAACAATCCCGCCGACGTTGAGGCTATCAAGGACTGCACCTATCCCGGCACCGAACTGAAGGTTTCCGAGGTTCTGCCTGAGAAGGTTATGTCCATCGGCGAAAATCTGCAGATCCGCCGCTTTGCCCGCTTCGACAAGAACACCACTGTGTCCTATGTCCATGCAGGCGGCAAGATCGGCGTGCTGGTCAACCTCGCGGTTGAGGGCGGCATCGACGCCACCACCATCGGCAAGGACGTCGCCATGCAGATCGCTGCGCTGAATCCCCGCTTCTGGGACAAGAGCCTCGTCACCGAGGATGTCATCGCCGAGGAGAAGAAGGTTCTCGTCGCGCAGATGGACAACGACCCGAAGATGGCTACCAAGCCCCAGCAGGTCAAGGAGAAGATCGCTGCCGGCAAGCTGAACAAGTTCTACGAGGAGAACTGCTTGCTGCAGCAGGCCTTTGTCAAGGACGGCTCCGTGTCTGTTGAGCAGTACATGGACTCCGCAGCCAAGGCTCTGGGCGGCAAGGTCACGTTCGTCGATGCTGTTCGCTTCGAGAAGGGCGAGGGCATTGAGAAGAAGCAGGAAGACTTCGCTGCCGAAGTCGCTGCACAGATGAATGCCGGTCACTAAGTTCTAATCGTTCAGATCGCCCGCTGCCATTTGGCAGCGGGCGGTTTCTTTATTGGGCTTATCGATTTTGCGGCTGCGTTGTAAGGGCCGATGCCGTCTGCCCACCGAGATTGTGCGTCTAACGCAGCTGACTGCCTAGATGCACCAAACCTGATGGCGTTGCAAAAACGCACCCCTTGTCATGCGGAGTGACTAGGGGTGTGTTGAACTTTTATTTACCGGAATCAAAGTCCGATTCTGTTCTTGTGCGCAGGCGGCTGATGGCGTTTGTCAGGCGGTCTGTCTCCTTGGGGAACAGGCCGGAGGCGATGGCTGTACGGATGGGGAGAATTTCGTAGCGGCTGCCGTCGGCATCCTTGCCGCTGTCGAGCAGGTACAACGGTGTATAACTCGCATTTGTCAGCGTTGTTTCGCCTGTCTCGCCGTTTTTGGTGAATTGCAGATTCAGAATGACTGACTCCTCGCAGCCGCTGGCATAGCTGCTGTTCTGGCTGGAGAAGAAATTGCCGAGGCTGTAGGCCACGAAGCAGGTCTTCTCCTTTCCGTCGTCTGTCGTGATATCCATCGTCTCCATTCTGCCGACTAAGTGACTGTGCGAACCGATGATTGCATCTGCGCCGCGCTCGAACAGCTGTTTTGCGATGGATTCCTGCGTTTTGGTAGGCTCCAGCGTCGCTTCGCTGCCCCAGTGGAGCATGACGAGGATGATATCAGGCTTGAGCGACTTCGCCGCGTCTACCGAGCCCAGAAGGGCGCTCATGTCGAGCTTGTTGTAGTCGGTGCTGTAATCCTTGTAGAGCAGGTTCACCGCGTACTCCGCGCCCTCTGGCAGCTGGAGGCCGCCGAGGCCCTTCGTATAGGCAACGATCGCAATCTTCATACCGCTGACAGTCTTAAGCACGACGCCGCCGTTCTGCGTGCGTTCGGCCTCGCTCGTATAGGTGCCGGCATGGTCGATGCCCGCGTTTGTGAGCGTGTCAATGGTGCTCTGCAGCCCGGACAGGCCGTTCTGAATAGAACAGGTATTGGCTGTCTGCAAAAGATCGAAGCCAATGGTCGAAAGCGTCGTGGCAAGTGAATCCGGCGCACGATAGTCCGGCTTTCCGGCGTACGGCTCGCCGCAGAAATTGCATTCGAGATTGCCGATGGTGAAGTCGGCCGAGAGCGTGTAACCGGATACGGCGGCAAAGCTTTCGGCAAACTGATAGCTGCCGTCCGGCTGCTTGGCGTCGGCAAGCAGATCGTCGGTGATCATAATGTCGCCGACGGCGGCAATGTTGACAGTCGCGTCCGGCTCGGTCTGCAATTCCAGTGCACTGTCTTTTTTGACATAGAGTTCCGGGTGTTCACGCCGGTTGCGGCAGCCGCGCAGAATGAGAATCAAAGACAGGATCACGATCACAAGCAAAACAACGGCCAGTACCCGCTGCCGCATGAGAAGCCGGCGCTTCTGCTCCTGCCGCCGCAGTCTGCGCGCCTCCAGCAGTTCCTCGTTCTGCCTGCGTTCCATATTGTCCACGCGTTCGCCTCCTTTTGATTGATCGTGTAACTAATACAATATAGCATACATTCCGGGAAAAGACAAGCCGCTTGGCTTTTGGATGAAAATATGATATAATCCGATATATTTTGTAACAGAGGGTCAAATTATGCGTCAAACAAGCAAACGCGCGCGGCGATCCCGGGTGCTGATGATCTTGATTTTCATGCTGCTGACTGCACTTGTGCTCTGGGGAGTGGCTGCGCTGCTGAGCCGCCTGTTTCACTATGGTGCGAACGCGACGGTCAGCGCAAAAGATTATGAACAGCTTACGCCGGTCGAACCCAGCGTGGTGGACGAGACGGAGGAGATTCCGCAAAATACATATGATCCGTCCTGCTTTTATATGGACGGCGGATTTCTGCACTATGAAAGCGATACTGTGACCAGTCAAATCGGCATTGATGTCTCCGCCCATCAGCAGGAGATCGACTGGCAGCGCGTTGCGGAAAGCGGCATACAGTTTGTCATTCTCCGTGTCGGCTACCGCGGGTATACGGAGGGCACTATTCAGGAGGATGCGTATTTCGAGCAGAATCTGGAGGGTGCCATCAGCGCTGGGCTCGACGTGGGCGTGTATTTCTTCTCGCAGGCCATCGACGAGCAGGAGGCGCGAGAAGAAGCACGGTTTGTGCTGGACAGGATCTCCGGCTATCAGCTTGCGTTCCCGGTTTTCTTCGACTGGGAGAAGATCGGTTCCGAAGCGCGCAGCGACACCATGGATCTGGCGTCACTGACCACTGTGACCGATACGTTCTGCACCGAAATCCGAAACGCGGGCTATCAGGCCGGACTTTATTTCAACCAGCAGCTTGGCTATGAGGAACTGCACCTGCCAAGCCTGCAGACGTATACATTCTGGCTGGCCGAATATAATGATACGCCGTCGTTTGCCTACCACTTTGATCTGTGGCAGTACTCTGCCACAGGCACGGTCGATGGCATTGATGGCGACGTGGATCTCAATCTTGCATTTTTCGGGAAGTAAGCCGTGAGAAAAGAAAAAACAGAATGCTCTGCCCGCCTGCCGTTTGCTGTCAGCATGCTCGTCTTTGGTACTATTGGCCTTTTGCGCCGGTTTATCGATTTGCCGAGCGGCGTGATCGCCTGCTTCCGCGGGCTGCTGGGCTGCGTTCTGCTGCTGCTTCTACAGCGGCTGCGCGGCAAAAAACCGGACACGGCCTCTATTCGTCGGTATCTTCTGCCGCTGCTCATCTCCGGCGGCATGATCGGCTTTAACTGGATGCTGCTGTTTGAGGCGTACCGCTACACAAGCATCGCTGTTGCCACGCTCTGCTATTACACGGCTCCGGTGATGCTGATTCTGGCCTCACCGCTTGTCTTCCGCGAGCAGTTCACATGGCGGCAGCTTGTTTGCGTGGCGCTGGCGGCGTGCGGAATGGTGCTCGTCTCAGGTGTCCTGGACGGCGGTACGCTGCCGGACGGGACATTGACCGGTATTGCACTTGCCATCGGCTCGGCAATTTTGTACGCTTCTATCACCGCCGTGAACCGGAAAACACTCTCCCGGATGGACGCATACGACAAAACCATCGTGCAGCTTGGCGCGGCGGGACTGGTCATGGTGCCGTATCTGGCACTGACAGGCGGATTTTCCGACCTGCATCTGACGGCGCTCTCCGCCGGACTGATGCTTCTGGTGTCGCTGACGCATACGGCGATTCCGTATGCGATGTATTTCGGCGCGATGGTTCGCCTGCCGACGCAGACGGTCGCGCTCATGAGTTATCTCGATCCCATTACAGCCCTGATTCTCTCCGCGCTCGTCCTGCATGAGCCGCTGTCCCCGGCCGGTCTGACGGGAGCCGTCCTTGTTCTCGGATCTACGGTTCTCAGTGAACTCTGGGGCGGAAAGAAGCAGTAATCGTTTTAGATGCTGCACAAATAGAACTGCCCCAGCCATGCGTGCATGGCTGGGGCGGTTTTTGCTGGTTTAGGCTTCAAATTCGTGTGCGTCCTTGAGCACCATATCCTTGACCTTCATCAGGCGGACCTTGGTGGCGCGGTCGTTTTCTTCAAGCTTCATGGAGATATACTTGATGTTCTTCTCCATTTCCGGGATCATGACATATTCCAGCGCGTTGACGCGGCGGCGGGTCTTCTCAATTTCGGAGGCGAGCAGCTGCGTCTTCTTTTCGGCCTGCGCCAGTTCCAGCATATCCTGAAACACGGAGGCCAGCGCACCCAGTGCGTCGTCCAGTTCGCCAGACGTCTGTGCGAAGCCGTAGGGATAGATGGAAGCGGCGTCCTCGCTTTTGGTGTGGAACGCGTAGACCGGGACGGAGACGGACATGATGTTCTGGAACGTCATGTCCAGTGTTGCCGACTGCTTGGGGTACAAAAGCGCCTGCTGGAGCATTTCGGGGGACATCACGCTTGACGCGACGGTCATGGCGCGGTTGGCTTCCTCGATGCCCTTCTCGACCTTGGCGCGCAGTTCCTTATTTTTCCGCACGATCAGGAAAAACTGCCGCATCAGTTCGTCGCGCTTGTCCTTGAGCAGCCGGTGGCCGCGCACAGCCGTGCGCAGGCGGCCCTTGAGCCGCGTGAGTTCCATCCGGGTCGGATTGATCGTTTTACTGGCCATGCGAACACCGCCTTACGCCTGCTTTTTGGGCAGGTATTTTTCGATGAACTCCGGCTTGATGCGCTTGAGTTCCGTTTCGGGCAGAATGGACAGCAGTTCCCAGCCGATGTTCAGCGTTTCCTCAATGGAGCGGTTTTCCTCGTAGCCCTGACTGACGTAGCGCTGTTCAAATTCTTCGGCAAATTTCGCGTACAGACGGTCGGTAGGAGAGAGGGCGCTTTCACCAAGGATGGTCGCAAGTTCCTTCGCGTCCTTGCCGGCGGAATAGGCGGCGAACAGCTGGTTCATCGTGCCTGCATGGTCCTCGCGCGTCTTGCCGGGGCCAATGCCCTTGTCCTTCAGTCGAGACAGGCTAGGCAGCACGTCCACGGGGGGGATGACGCCCTTGCGGTACAGATCGCGGCTGAGGATGATCTGGCCCTCTGTGATATAGCCGGTCAGGTCGGGGATGGGGTGCGTCTTGTCGTCCTCCGGCATGGTCAGGATTGGGATGAGGGTGATGGAGCCCTTCTTGCCGATCCGGCGGCCCGCACGCTCATAGAGCGTTGCAAGGTCGGTATAGAGATAGCCGGGATAGCCGCGGCGGCCGGGGACTTCCTTGCGCGCAGCGGAAACCTCGCGCAGCGCCTCGGCGTAGTTCGTGATATCGGTCATAATGACCAGAACGTGCATGCCGCATTCAAAGGCCAGATATTCGGCGGCAGTCAGCGCCATACGCGGTGTTGCGATACGCTCAACCGCCGGGTCGTTGGCAAGGTTCGAGAAAACGACGGTGCGGTCGATGGCGCCTGTGCGGCGGAATTCCTGAATGAAGAACTCCGATTCCTCAAACGTAATACCGATGGCGGCGAAGACGACGGCAAAGTTGGAAGCGTCGTCGCCCAGAACCTTTGCCTGACGCGCGATCTGCGCGGCAAGCTGTGCATGGGGAAGACCGGAGCCGGAGAAGATCGGCAGCTTCTGGCCGCGGACAAGGGTGTTCAGACCGTCGATTGTGGAAATGCCGGTCTGGATAAATTCGTTCGGGTAATCGCGCGCGGCGGGGTTCATCGGCAGACCGTTAATGTCCTTCATCTCGGCGGCCAGAACCTCGGGGCCGCCGTCCTTCGGGTGGCCCATGCCGTCGAAGACGCGGCCAAGCATATCCTCGGACACGGCCAACTCCAGCGGATGGCCTAGGAAGCGGATCTTGCTGTCCTTCAGGTTGATGCCGGCGGAATTTTCAAACAGCTGGACGACGGCAGTATCGCCGTTGCATTCCAGAACCTTGCAGTGGCGAACTTCGCCGTTCGGCAACTCCAGCTCGGCCAGTTCGTCGTAGGTGACGCCCTCGACGTTTTTGACGATCATCAGAGGCCCGGAGACCTCACGGATGGTACGGTATTCGCGGATCATTCAGCCTCAGCCTCCTTTGCAACTTCTTCGATCTGCTGCTCCATATCGGATACGATCTTCGCGTAAACGTCCTGATATGTGTCCGCCGGAACGGTCTTCGCACGGCCAATGGCGGCGCGGGCTGCGATGGAATAAAGCTTCCAGATATCCGCACCGCGTTCGATGGCTGCGTCGCAGAGATCCTTGTAGCGGAGGATCAGGTCAAGCAGCTTTGCCTGCCGGTCGAACGACGAATACTGGTCGTTCTCCAGGAAGGCGTTCTGCTGCAAAAAGTCTTCGCGGATCATCTTCGCGGATTCCAGCGTCAGGTTATCTGCCGGGGACAGCGCATCCTGACCGACCAGCTTGACGATTTCCTGCAATTCCGCTTCCTTCTGCAAAAGCGCCATGGCGCGGCTACGGTTCTGCATGAACCCGCGTCCCAGATTCTCGTCGCACCAGCCCTTGAGTGTGTCGAGGTACAGAGAATAACTCGTCAGCCAGTTGATGGCCGGGAAATGGCGCGCGTAGGCCAGCGACGCGTCCAGACCCCAGAAGACCTTGACGATACGCATCGTCGCCTGCGAGACAGGCTCGGAGATATCGCCGCCCGGAGGGGAGACCGCGCCGATGGCGGTCAGCGAACCGCGCCGCTCGTCCGCGCCGAGGCACTCGACGCAGCCTGCGCGTTCGTAGAACTGCGCCAGACGCGAAGCCAGATACGCGGGATAGCCTTCTTCGCCGGGCATCTCTTCCAGACGGCCCGACATTTCACGCAGCGCCTCAGCCCAGCGGGAGGTAGAGTCGGCGATAACGGCGACGTCATAACCCATGTCACGGAAATATTCTGCGATGGTAATGCCGGTGTAAATGGACGCTTCACGCGCCGCAACCGGCATGTCGGAGGTGTTTGCAATCAGAACCGTGCGCTTCATCAGCGGTTCGCCGGTGTTGGGGTCGTGCAGCTCCGGGAACTCCATCAGAACGTCGGTCATCTCGTTGCCGCGTTCGCCGCAGCCGATGTAGACGACGATGTCAACGTCCGACCATTTTGCCAGCTGGTGCTGCACAACGGTCTTGCCCGAGCCGAACGGGCCGGGAACCGCCGCCGTGCCGCCTTTTGCCAGCGGGAACATGGTATCAATGATGCGCTGGCCGGTCATAAGCGGCTGCGAGGGGGTGAATTTCCGGTCATACGGACGGGCCACGCGCACGGGCCACTTCTGCATGAGGCTTAAATTCTCCTCGCCCTTTTCCGTTTCCAGTACGCAGACCGTCTGCTCGACGGTGAATTCACCGGATTGGATCTCCTTGACGGTGCCTGCCATTTTGGGCGGCACCATGATCTTGTGCAGAACGGCGCTCGTCTCCTGCACGGTGCCAATCACGTCGCCGCCGGAAACCTTGTCGCCCTTCTTGACCGTGGGCGTGAAGGCCCACTTCTTTTCACGGTTCAGCGCCGGAACCTGTACGCCGCGGGCGATGGTCTCACCGCAGCGGTCGCGGATCTCGGTCAAGGGGCGCTGAATGCCGTCGTAAATATTTTCAAGCATGCCCGGGCCGAGCTCGACAGAGAGGGGCATGCCGGTCGTTGTGACCTCGGCGCCGGGGCCGAGGCCGCTCGTTTCCTCATAGACCTGAATGGAGGCCGAGCCGCCCGTCATATTCAGGATCTCACCGATCAGCTGCTGCTTGCCGACGCGGACGACATCCGCCATGTTGGCGTCTTCCATCCCCTCGGCGACAACAAGCGGGCCGGATACCTTTACAATTCTACCTGACATTTCATCGAATCCTTTCTAAAATTCAAGGATGCTGTTTAAAGGATATTGGAGCCTACTGCGCGTTCGACGGCGGCGTTCAGCGCATTCATGCCGAGTCCCTTGCAGCCGCCCGCACCGGGGATCAAAATGACCGCCGGGGTGACGCTGGAGGCGTATTTCTCGATCTGCGCGTGCAGCGCCTCGGCATACGTCTCGGTCACATAGATGATCGCGTATGCGTCGGATTGCCTCGTGAGGCGGTGAAAGACCTCCGCCGCTTCCTCGGCGGAATTCACGGGAAACACGGTGAGGCCCAGAGCCGCAAAGCCCATGACGCTCTCGCGTTCACCCAGAACTGCGATTTTATACATACCGCTCACCTCGCTCATTGATACAGATCCCGCAGCCGTGCGCGGATCGTGTCGGCGGGCAGTCCCGCCTGCAGGCCGTTTACGATCATGCGGGCCGCTGAAATTTCATTTTCCAGCGCACAGAGATAGGCAATCACGACCTGCTCACCGAATACGACCGACTTCGCTTTTGCAAAATATGCCGTGAGCGTGTTGTCGCACAGCCGCTCAAACGCGGTCAGCGACCCCGTCTGCGACTCGTCGCCCGCCTGCGCGGCAGCGAAGAGCGCGCTATTCGCAAACAGCGGCGCAAACGGCTCGTCCTGCGCAAGCGACTGGCAGATCTCCTCTGCCGGAATGCTCCCACCGGGAACGAGGACGCTCTTTAAAAACGCGGCGTCCTTGTGCATACGACGCGCGCGCACGGCGGCGCGCAGGTTTGCGCTGTCAGCCTGCAGCTGTGCATAGCCCATCAGGAACGCACTTCCGACCTGCGTAGCTGTTTCATGATACTCGGCGAAATACGCGCGGTCGAGGATTAGATCGGCCAGCTGCGGGTCGGCGCTTCTCGAGAGTGCATCGCGCGCAGTCTGCATCGCGGTCAGAACGGCCTGCGGAACACTTCCGGCCTCGCCTGTCTCATAGGCGGTTTTGAGCGCCTGCGCCTCCGAACGTCCTGCGCCGGAGAGCAGAGGCGTTGGGTCTGTTCCGATAGCCTCAGCTTTGACGATGGTCTTGGCGTTGTGATAGTCATAGCGCATGCGGAACAGCGCCACGACGCCGTCCTTCGGTGCAAGCGCCTCTACCTCGGAAAATACGGCGGCGCGCCGGTCGTTCAGCGCTTTGTCGAGCCCGATGGTCAGTACGTCGGCATAGCCGCAGCCCTCTAAGGTTCGCGCCGCCTCCTGTACAGAGGACGAGAGCATGCGCACGGCCTTCTCTTCGGTGAGCAGCTGGGGCTCCTTTGCGCGCAGATACGCCGAAATAAACAGATAGTCGGTGTCCTTACACGCTTTTACTTTCTTTTTTTGTTCCGTCACGTCAGCCTCCCGGCCTCAGCCAAACAGGCAGGCCGCGACCTTACCGGAAAGCGCGGGCCGCAGGCCGCTTACCATCGTGCCGATCGAGCAGTTTGTCTCAATCAGCCCGTCCTTCAGCACAACGCCGCCGCACATCGGCCGCGTTTCGGCGGAAAGCGTCAGTTCCGCGGGCTTCCCGGCCTTTTGAAGCAGCGCATTCGCCTGCTCCGTTACGGCCTGCCCCACCCGCTTACGGTCTGCTTCGCAGAAGATCAGCGCTTCGTACCCGGTTGCGCTTGCCTGCGCGGCAAGCTGCGCACAGAGTTTGATATACTCTGCTTCGGGGAGCGAGAGAAGCTGCTGCTCTGCCTGCCGGAAGGCTGCGTCAACGAGTGACTGCTTCGTTTCGAGCAGCTGCCGCCGCGCAGCCATTCTGGCCGCGCCCTGATCGCGCGCAAGCTGCTTTTCGGCCTCGGCCTGTGCCTCCGCCGTCAGACGCTGCTGTTCGCTCTCAATCCTGCGGTCATAGTCTGTGCGGATCTGCGCCGCCTTTTCCTCAGCCTGCGCGCGGATTGCGGCAGCTTCGGTCTCGGCATCGGCAAGAATACGGGCGGAAATTTTCTCAATTCCGTTCATTGTTTTACCCTCTCCTGTGGGGTTACTTGCTGATATTGATGATCATCAGCATGGAGGCGAGCAGGGAAAGAATCGCATAGAACTCGACCGTGACGCACAGCACCATGCCCTTGGACCAATGATCAGGCTTCTTGGCCAGCAGATTGATGGACGCGCAGGCCACGCGGCCCTGTGCAAACGCGGAGATCATGCCGCCGAGCGCCATGGGCAGGCACGCGACGAAATACTGCAGACCCTGTGTAACGGTCAACTCGGGCAGAGAACCGGACAGCAGGCCCATGCGGAAAATGGCGAAGAACCACACGACGAGGCCGTATAGACCCTGCGTGCCGGGGATGACCTGAAGGATCAGAACCTTGCCGAACTTTGCCGGATCCTCGCACAGAAGACCTGCGCCAGCCTCACCGGTCATGCCGGTGCCCTTTGCCGAACCGATGGCGCAAAGCGCCGCCGCAAGACCCGCGCCCAGAAGCGCCAGAGCCAGACCGCCGAAAGCGTCAAAAAATGCTTGCATGATAGAGTTCCTCCTTAAGATTGAATGTCTACATAGTTTGTATTGATCGCCAGGGGCTCGAACGGCTTGCCGCCGTCCTTATAGAATTTACCGAAGTATTCCAGACACTGCAGACGCAGATCGTGGACGTAGCAGCTGAGCAGGTTCAGCGCGAAGTTGAGTCCATTGCCGGCTACCGACACGAGCAGGAAGAACACCACGTTCCCCGGGATCGCGCCGAGCGTATTGAAGACCGATGCAATGACAGAGCCTGCCAGCATCAGGGTCATCAGTCTGGAATACGAAAGAATGTCGCCGAAGTAGCCCGTCACATGGTTGTAGACCGAGCCGAAGATCGCTGTGACCTTGCCGAAGCCCTTCGCGCTCCAGCCGGAACCGACCACAACCATGCCGAGGCCGACATACAAAACGATGTTCGTCACGCCGAGCGCCATGCACGCGATGCCCGCGAACACGACCCACCAGGTAAGCTCTTCCCAGACGGCGTCCATGATCTGCCCTTTTTTGATCTTCTCGACGAAGCTGATGGCCATGCCGGTCACGATCTGGACAAAGCCGAGCGCCATGGCGCCGATCAGAATCGTGATCGTGTCGTCGAGCGGGGTGAAGAGCGCGGGGAGCGCCTTGAACGTCGTGTCGGGGTTGATGATGCCGACCAGCTGCGGCAGGAAATCGCCGAAGAAGCCGCCCGTCAGCGCACCCATGATAAATGTGCTGATGCCGCAGGAGAACATAAGGCCGAACATCTGTCCGCTTGTGCCCTTGGGCCGGGACTTTTTCGTGATGATGATCGAAGCGAGGATCATCAAAAGTCCATACCCCATGTCCGCCATCATAATGCCGTAGAACAGAATGAAAAACGGCGCCATGAGCGGGTTCGGGTCTACGCCGTCATAGGCGGGGAGCGAATACATCTCCGTGACCATGTTCAAGGGCCATGTCAGCTTGTTGTTTTTGAGTTTGACCGGTACGTCCGGATATTCCTCCGGCGACGGGTCTTCCAACTCCCATGCACAGCAGTAGTGCTCCAGCAGTGTTTCAAGCTTCCCAACGTCCTCACACGGAACCCAGCCGTCCAAAAAGAACGTCCGCTCCGAGTGCGCCAGCCGGTCGGCGGCCTGCGCTTTTGCGATCTCCTGTGTGCAGCGGTCGGCTGCAAGCCGGATGGCAGGCGTTTCGCCTGCAAGCGCTGTAAGTTTGTCTGTCAGGCGCTTGTCCTCCTGCTCACAGGCGGCAAGCTTTTCATCTGTCAGGCGGATGTTTTCTGCCGCCGTGCCTGTTACGCCGTCGAAGCAGGTCTGTGTGAAGCCGGATTCGCGCAGCGCAGACGCTGCGGCATCATACGCGCCTTTGTAGACGATCACCAGCAGATACAGACTCTGCTGGTCGGCGCTGACCATTTCGATCTGCGCCTCACCTGCGGCTTCGTAAACAGCCTCGCGCAGCGCGTCAAACCCTGTCTGCGCCGGGACGGTGCCGATCAGCACGCGCGTGTGCTGCGTTCCGTTTGACTCCAGCGGCAAATCGAGCGTCTGCCATGGCACAAAGCTTTCACGAAGTGCCGAGAGTCTGCTTTTTTCTGCCTGATTGCGGCTGCGCGCATCCTGCGTTTCCAGCGCATCCTGTGCTGTCTGAACGGCTGCGCTGTACGCATCGTCGTCAAACAACTCGTCGAGCGTCTTTTCCGGGCGGGCGGAGAACAGACCGCCTTTTTTTGTTTCATACTGCTTGAGTGTTTCCAGCGCGGAGGCGAGTGCGGCGGATGTCCGGCTCAGCGCGTCCGCGCTGCTGCTGTCTCCGGCGCGAAAGATCTGCGTCTGCTGTGCCCCGGTCAGCGCCTCGGGTGAGCCGATCTCGACGCTTCCGAGCAGCTGCAACTCACGAATGAGTTGTGTCTGTTCCTCCGCGATGCCGCACAACCGCAGTTTTTTCATTTTTAAGATTGCCATTCGCTGTCCCAGATCCTCTCTACAATCATTGCCGCCGCTGCGCCGGACCGGCTGGCTGCCGCCTGCTCCAGTGCCCGGCACTGCGCGGCCGTTTTGCTGTTCAAATCCGTTTCAAATGCCGCTGCCTGATTTTCGGCTTGCTGCTTTGCCTCGCGCATGCGCTCCTGCGCGCCGGATATCACGGCGTTCAGACGGGCTGTGCCATCCTTTTCGGCCTGTACGGCCAGTTCGGCGGCCTCTGCGCGCGCCTGCTCGCAGATCGCGCGAGCCTGTTCCTCCGCTGCGGCAATCTGTGTGAGTTCCTGCATCGCCATTTCCATCACCCCCTTCATGTACACCCTGCGGCGCTGCTCCAAAAAAACAGCGCCGCATCATATTTTCCCAAAATACAGAAAAAACTCTATATATTATGTACAGAATGTACTTGATTCTGTTAATTTTAGCATAGGCGTTAAGAAACTGCAATAGATATCGATAAAAAAATGCCTAAATAGGCGTTTTTGACAAAATACGCAATTTACTCTGGATTTTTAAAAAGAGTATATATATAATAAAAACTTGAGTGCATATGGAGGAATTGAGATGGAACAGATTCTGAGCGGTTACTGCCGCACGAGCGACGCTTCACGGATGGTGCTTGTAGAAGACGGCGAGGCGGACTGCGATTTTGAGGTTTGCGCCTATCGGGATGTCTGCCAGATCGGGCAGCAGATTGCGCAGCTTCAGCAAATGGAGAAACAGGCATGAATATTTGTCTCTACGGCGCGTCGAGCCCTGCGCTTGACTGCGTATATTTTGATGCGGCAGAGGAATTTGGCCGCCTGTTGGCCCAGCATGGCCATACGCTCGTCTATGGAGGCGGCGCGCAGGGCGTCATGGGCGCTGCGTCACGCGGCGCTGCGGACGCGGGCGGAAAGATCATAGGCATCGCGCCGTCCTTTTTAAATGTAGACGGTATTCTCTTTGACCGCTGCACCGAGTTTATCCTGACGGACACCATGGCCGAGCGCAAGGCCGCCATGATCGCCCATGCGGACGCGTTCGTCATGGCCCCCGGCGGCTTCGGAACGTTCGAGGAGTTTTTCGAGGTGCTGACGCTCAAGCAGCTTGGCCGCCACAACCCGGCCATCGCCATTCTCAACACAAACGGATTCTATGATAAAATGCAGGCCTTTGTCCTGTCCGCCGTGGAGCAGAACTTCATCCGCCCCGCCTGCCTGAATATCTACGCCCTTTGCCCCACGCCAGCAGATACGCTGACATATCTCGAGCAGTATGACCCCGCTGCACTCGACGTGCGGCATTTGAAGAATATTTGATTGCCCACGCCGGCCAGGAAGAATACACCACTTTTGCGGAAATCTGTGGCGAATTTGGAACTTCCCAGCGGGCCGATGTAGGCATCGGCCCCTACAAGACTCTGGAAAATTCGTGCTGCGCTGCAAATTTTGTCTGCAAGGCTAATTTACCGCAGATATTCTAACGCAACTACCCACAAATTTGGAGAACCATAACAGGCGGCGCGTACCATAGTGCCCGTAAGATGAGTATGTGTGTTCGTAACAACTAAAAACTCGGTGCTAACCCGAACGATATCCGCGGGATGCGCCAAACGCGTCCAAGCACTCTTTTTCCCATATCTTTTCTCTTGCGAGAGAAAAGATATGGCCGCCGAAAGTGCGTCGGAAACGGCCTCGACGGAACGAGCCCCCGCGTTGCGCGCGAAGCCTCTTATCCTCTGCGCCCGTTTCCTCCTTTCCAAAACGCAAACGCTTCGCTGGTTTGCGTTTTGGTGATAGGCCTCGACGGAACGAGCCAACGTTCTTTGTGAATCTGCTTTTTCCAGTCCGTTTCTCCGGCACGTCCGTGTCGGAGTTTTTTTCACAAGATTCGGCAATTCCGAATCAAAATCCGGCGCTTGCGCTTGACAGGAACGCACAAGGGGTGGTACGGTATGAAAAACAACGCTTTTGTTTGGAGTAAGCAGATGAAACCTGAAAAAACGGGCAGGCGGTGTGTCCTGATTCTTCTGATATTGCTGGCGGCGGTCTTTTTCCTGTCGTTCCTGCTGGGCCGGTACCGGGTCTCAGCGCTTCAGACTGCACGGCTGCTGGCTGACCGGGCGCTGTCCGGCATTTCGCGCGGGCGTCTGCGCCTCGCACCCACATGGACGCCGGAGGAGGCCTCTGTTGTCATCCAGATCCGCCTGCCGCGCATTTTGTCTGCTGCGCTCATCGGCGCGGCGCTCTCGGCTGCGGGTGCGTCGTATCAGGCCATGTTCCGCAATCCCATGGTTTCGCCGGATCTTCTTGGCGCATCGACAGGCGCGTGCTTTGGTGCTGCGTTGGCAATTCTGTTTGGCGCAAGCTACGCTGTGATTACGGCGGGGTCGTTCCTCTTCGGTCTTGCGGCTGTGGGACTGACGTATCTTGTCGGGCGGCTGAGCCGTATGCGCTCGAATCTGGCGATGGTGCTGGCGGGCGTGATGGTCGGCTCGCTGTTTTCCGCCGGAACCTCCTTTATTAAATTGGTTGCCGACACGAACGAACAGCTGCCTGCCATCACCTATTGGTTGATGGGCGCGCTGACCGCTGTTCGTTTGGACGATCTGCACTTTGCGATGGTTCCCATTTTGTTGGGCCTGCTTCCGCTTTTTTTTCTGCGCTGGCGGCTGAATCTGCTGACTATCAGCGAAGCTGAGGCGCGCAGCATGGGCGTCAACACAAAGCTTCTGCGGCTGGCTGTCATCGTCTGCGCGACGCTTGCGACTGCGGCCAGCGTCTCCATCAGCGGCATGATCGGATGGGTGGGGCTTGTGATTCCGCATATCTGCCGGCTGCTCGTCGGGCAGAACACGAGGCATTTGCTGCCGTGCTCCATGCTGCTGGGCGCGAGCTTTCTTATGCTGGTCGATGACCTGGCGCGGTGCCTCACAACGAGCGAAATTCCGCTCGGCATCCTCACAGCCCTTGTCGGCGCGCCGCTGTTCCTTTATTTAATTGTGAAGGGAGGCGCGCGGGATGCAGCTTGAGGTATCCGATCTCTTTTTTTCCTATGACGAAACGGACGTGTTAAAAAGTGTCAGCTTCTGCGCGGACAGGGGCGAGCGCATTGCCGTGCTCGGCCCGAACGGCGTGGGAAAAAGCACACTGTTCCGCTGCTTGCTTGGCTTTCTGGAGCCGAAGCGCGGCAGCGTTAAAATCGCGGGCCGCGACGTGCGGGACTATTCCCGACGCGCACTGGCGGCGGAACTTGCGTATATTCCGCAGTCCTACAGCCCGGCGTTCGACCATACGGTGCTCGATAGCGTTCTGATGGGCCTCGGCGCGCAGCTTGGGCCGTTCGACCGCCCCTCGCGGGAGCAGACGGACGCGGCGCTGCGGATTCTGGACGAACTTGGTATCGGCGCGCTGGCTTCGCGCGGCTGCATGCGCATTTCCGGCGGAGAACGACAGCTGATGCTCCTTGGCCGGGCGCTCATCCAGAACGCGCACACGCTCATCATGGACGAGCCGACGGCCAGCCTCGACTACGGCAACAGCTTCCGCGTCATGCAGCGCATCGAATCCCTGTCGGCGAGCGGCTACAGCGTCATTTTTTCCACACACGAGCCGAATCAGGCCTTCCGGTACGCAACGAAGGTGCTTGCCCTGAAGGACGGGCGGGTGCTGGCTTTCGGCCCGCCGGGGCAGGTGCTGACCCCGACGCTTCTGCGGACGCTCTATGGTGTTCCGGTTGCCGTCACGCAGGTGCAGGCCGGAAGCCGAGTCTTTTCCGTCTGTACGCCCTATGTAACCGATGATTAAATCGTCTGCGGTTGTCAGCGGAGCTTTTGCCCCAACTGTGCAGTTTGAAAAACTTGAAATACACAAAGTATTCCTGCGTTTTCAAACTTTCATTTGGGACAAAATCTCTCGCTGACAACTCTTGCCGATTCAATCAGCGGTTACCTACGCCCAGGAGGAATAGAAGTATGTTTGTCTGGACGCCGGACATGATCCGGTTTATGCAGGCGGCGAACGAAAGAAACGATTATCATGCCCGCCTTGCCGCGATTCTCGCGCCCAAGCTTTCAAACTGCCGGACGCTCTGCGACGCGGGCTGCGGGTTGGGCGCCCTATCCGCCGCGCTGAGCCCGTATTTTGCGTCTATCACTGCTGCTGATGTGTCCGGCGAGGCGCTGGACGTGCTGCGGCGGACCATCCATGCACAGCAGCTTGGGAACATCACGCCGCTGCAATGCGATTTGCTGACATCGGAGGATAGAACGCAGTATGATGCAATGCTCTTCTGCTTTTTTGGAAGTCTCGCGGAGATCCTTCCCGTCGCGCGCCGGCAGTGCGCAAAAACACTGATTATCATCAAAAAGAATTACGATCTGCACCGGTTTTCTCTGACAGATCAGCCCATTCGCGGCGAGACGGCTTCCGCCGTCTGCGAAACGCTCCGCGAAATGGGCGTTCCGTTCGAGTTTGACGCGCAGGAACTGGAGCACGGGCAGCCGTTTGCATCGCTGGACGATGCTGTCCGGTTTTTCCGCATCTACAGCCGGGACGAGGACCCCGGCGCAGTTGCACCCGAAACCGTCCTGCCGCGTCTGCGGCGGACGGAAGATGTGCAATATCCATATTATCTGCCGCAGACCAAGCGGCTTGGCATCCTGACGATCAGAATGGAGGATCTTGTATGAAAGCGCTTTTCACATCCATGCTGCAGGCGCTCGCGCGGGGCGAGGGCGTCGTGCTGTGCAGCATTCTTGCCTCATCCGGTTCCACGCCGCGCGGTGCGGGCGCAAAAATGGCTGTCTTCGCCGATGGCCATACGGAGGGCACCGTCGGCGGCGGCGCGGTCGAGTTGGAATCCGGGAAGCTGGCGATGGAGGTTCTGAAAACGAAGCAGTCCCTCGTCCACGGTTACTGCCTGGCTCCCAACGAGGTCGCGGACATCGGCATGATCTGCGGCGGCAATGTGACGGTCTTCTTCCAGTATTTTGACCCGCAAGCCGAAGCGGATACCGCGCTTCTGTGCGGCATTCTGGACCTGCTGAACGGCAATCAGAACAGCTGGCTTGTCTACCGTATGGATGAAGGCTGTGTCAGTGCGATGGGAACCTATGATGAGGCGCACGGCCTGCGTTTCACGGATTGTATCACGCTGGGCGAACTGCGTCCGATGCTTTGTGCGGATGCGGTCACGAAAAGGGGGGAGCCGCGCTATTATGTCGAACCGCTCACGCGGGCAGGCTATGCGTATATCTTCGGCGGCGGCCATGTCGGCGCGGCGCTCGTGCCGGTGCTGGCCTCGGTCGATTTCCGTGTTGTGGTCTATGATAACCGGCCCAATTTTGCTACGCCGGAGCACTATCCGCAGGCCGAACGCGTCATTCTCGGCGATTATCTGGACATCGGCGCACATCTGACGCTTACGGAAAATGATTATGTCTGCATCATGACACCCGGCCATCAGGCCGACCGCGAGGTGCTGCTGCAGGCGATGCGCTCACCCGCGACGTATATCGGCTGCATCGGCAGCCGCCATAAGATCAAGTCAACCTGCGCGTATCTCATGGAAAACGGCATTCCAGAGGAAGACCTCACCCGCATTCACGCGCCAATCGGTCTTGATATTCTCGGACAGACCCCGGCGGAGATCGCTGTGTCGATCGCGGCGGAGATGATCTTGCACCGGGCGAAGCGATCCGGGACCGCGAAAAAGCCGCGAGGGGAGGGATAGCGATGCACGTCTTTCTGACCGGCCCCGTGCAGATCGGAAAAAGTACGCTGATTGCTGCTGCACTGGATGCCATCGAACCGGAGCGGCTTGGGGGATTCCGCACTGTCTCGGCAAAGCCGGAGGCGGATGGCAGCAGGCCTGTTTATCTGCATCCTGCCGCAGCACAGGATCTGTTCTGCAATGCGCATAACCGCGTCGGCATCCGCCGCCCGGCGCTCGGCATCACGTCGTTTCCAGATGCGTTTGAGACGGCGGGACTGGCCGCGCTGGCGGATGCGGAGGACTGTGATCTGATTCTGATGGACGAAATTGGCCGCATGGAGCGCCATGCGGATGCGTATTCCGCGCGCATCCGGACGCTTCTGGACGGGGTGGTTCCGATTCTCGGGGTCGTGCAGAAAAAGGCTGATACACCGCTTGCTGCCGTCGTTCGGAGCCACCCGAACGTGTGCCTGCTCGAGGTATCGGCTGAAAACCGCAACAATCTTCTCCCGGAGATTTTGACTGCGCTGCATACGTCGGCTGCGTCGTAAGCGCGAACGCGTAAAAAATAAGAGCAGACCCGCAATTTGGATGAGATTGCGGGTCTGCCCATTTTCTTTTGGGGTTGTCTGTGGTATCCTGTTCCGCCGGAAAGAAAGGAGAGACGATATGGAAGAACTCATCGCACGGCGACAGTTTGCGCCGCTTTACATCTGGCTGGATATTGCGTTTCTATGCGTGTTTCTGGCACTTTTGCTCTGGAAAAGAAAGTATATGACCGTCCTTGTCGGGCTGCGGAACTTTATGATGTATGGGCGATATGTATATGCAGACGAAATCAAGATACCAGACTGCCCGCCGTATCCTGTTGTTCTGGACGCTGTTCATCGGTGTCGGCGCGGCGGCAGGCGCGGCCGGGATGCTGCTCGACCCCAGCGGGAAGGCGATGGGCATGGATGCGATGCTCCCGTATTTTCAGGTGCTCCCGTTCGCAGACGTGCTGTTCCGTGATCTAACGTTCTCCGGCTGGGCACTGCTGATTGTCAACGGTCTGACCAATCTGACCGCAGCCAGCCTGCTGCTGGCAAAAAGGAACGCAGGTATTACGCTCGGCGGGCTGTTTGGTGTGACACTGATGCTGTGGATCCGCATTCAATTTTATATGTTCCCGCCCAACTTCATGTCTACGATTTACTTCATGTTCGGCTTTGCGCAGGCCGCGCCCGTCCGGGCGCGGCGTTCTGCGATTATAACAGGAAAAATTCCAGTACCAGCACGACGGCGCAGCAGCCGACGGCAACCTGGAACAGATTTGCGCCGAACCATGCGGCGGCGATACCCAATACCAGCGCGGCAAGACCCGCGATGGGAGAGTTTGTGGCGTGGACAATGGACGGGAAGGTCATAACGGCCAGCGTCACATATGGAACATAGAACAAAAACGAGCGCAGAAAGCGGCTCTTGATAGGCTTGCGGATGAGCGTCAGCGGCAGTTCCCGGATGAGGAACGACACGGCGGCGCAAACCAGTATATAAAGATAAATTTTACCGCTCATGCTGTTCCTCCTTCTGCTCCGGTTCGTCCTTCACAGGGAAGAACAGCGCGGCTGCGGATGCAATTACGACGGTCAGAAGAATCGTCCGCGTTCCCTCGGAGAGCGCCTTTGTAAGCGGCAGGACGGAGCACAGCCAGCTTGCTGCAAAACTGACCGCTACGCAGCCGAGCACGACCGGGTTCTTCCTCGACGGTGGGATAATAATTGCCAAAAACATGCCGAACAGCGCGACGGAAAGCGCGCTGACCAGCCGCGCGGGCAGCACGCTCCCGGCCGTGACGCCCAACGCTGTGCCGATGGCCCAGCCGGGGATGGCGGGCAGGAACGCGCCGTAGGAATAAAACGGGTCAAGATAGCCGGGCCGCGCGATGGCGATGCCGAACAACTCATCTGTCACGTCGTAGCCGACGAGCAGCCGGTGATACAGCGGCGTATCAGGTGAAAATTTCTGACTGAGCGAGCAGCTCATGAGCAGATACCGCGCATTGGTAATGAGCGTGATGAGCGCCATTTCCAGAAAGCCGCTGTCCGCGGCAATGACCGTAAAGGCCGCGTATTCGCCCGCGGAGGCATTATTGAGCAGGCTGATGAGAAAACCCTGAAAGGCGTTCAGACCGGCGTTCCGGGCCGCAATGCCGAGCGAAAACGCCACGGCCAGATACCCAAGCCCGATGGGAACGCCGTCGCGGACGCCGGAAAGAAACACTCTGCGCCGCTCGGTACGCTGTGCAGCATCCATAAGAAAAACCTCTTTTCTGCCCGAAGAATCAATCGGAAGATTTACTTTTAGCACAGCTTTTCCCGCTTGTCAAGCGCCGACGGCATTTTGACGAAAGCGTGGGAATATGCGTCGTGCTGTTTGCAATCTGTCCGTTTCTGAACGGCAAATGTACGCAAATCGCGCGCATAGCCTTGACTTTCCAGCCCAAGTCTGCTATAACTTCAAAGTAGCAATTTAAAGCATTTGCCTATTAAAACGAAAAACGGAAAGAGAGACTCAAATGGAAAGAGAACGCTTGGGTTCCCGGCTGGGCTTCATCCTGCTGTCGGCAGGCTGCGCCATCGGCTGCGGAAACGTATGGAAATTCCCGTGGATGTGCGGCCAGTACGGCGGAGGCGGCTTCGTCCTCATCTATATCCTCTGCCTGCTGCTTCTGGGCCTGCCGGTCATGACGATGGAGTTCGCCGTGGGCCGCGCGGCGCAGGCCAGCCCCATCCACATGTATCAGAAGCTTGAACGCAAGGGCCAGAAGTGGCACCTCCACGGCTATGTCGCCTTCTTCGGCAACATCGCGCTCATGGCGTTCTACACCGTCGTCACCGGCTGGATCATCTATTATTTCGTCAAGTTCCTGACCGGCCAGACAGAAAACCTCGGCTTCGTCACCATGATCACAAACCCCGGCGTCAACGTGACGTATCTGGCCGTGACGGTCATTGTGGCGTTCGGCATCCTGTGCTTTAACCTGCAGGGCGGTCTGGAGCGCATCACGAAGTATATGATGACGCTTCTGATGGTTCTGATGGTCGTGCTGGCCATCCACAGCGCAACGCTCTCCGGCGCGGCAGAGGGTCTGAAATTCTATCTCGTCCCCGATTTCTCCAAGATCACCGGCCCGGTCATCGTCGGCGCGATGAATCAGGCGTTCTTCACGCTGTCCGTCGGCATGGGCTCCATGGCGATCTTCGGCAGCTACGTTGGAAAAGAGCGCTCGCTGCTCGGCGAATCGGCGAACGTCATCGTGCTCGACACGTTTGTCGCCATCGTCGCGGGCCTTATCATGTTCCCGGCCTGCTACACCTACGGGCTGGAGGTCAACGCGGGCCCGAGCCTGCTGTTTGACACCATGGCGACTGTCTTCAACCACATGGCGGGCGGCCGCTGGTGGGGTTCGCTGTTCTTCCTGTTCATGGTCTTCGCCGCCATGTCTACGGTTCTGGCCGTGTGCGAGAACATTCTCGCCATGGTGCGCGAAATGACCGGCTGGAAGCGGCCCCTTGGCTGCCTTGTATGCGGCGTGGGTGTGTTCGTGCTTGCCATGACCACGGCGCTGGGCTACAGCGTGTTCAAGTTCCAGCCGTTTGCGGACGGCAGCGCCTGGCTCGATTTCTGGGACTTCCTCGTCTCCAACAACATCCTGCCGCTCGGCTCGCTCGTCTTCGCGCTCTACTGCTGCAATAAATTCGGCTGGGGCTGGGATAATTTCCTCGCTGAGGCCAACGAGGGCAAGGGCTGGAAGGTCAAGGCCTGGATGAAACCCATCTTCCGCTACCTCGTCCCGGCTGCGATCATCTTTATCTATATTTACGGTATGGTCACCTTCGGGTGGAAATAAACATGACAGAGCGCCCGCTGCACCGACAGCGGGCGCTCTGAACAGTTTAAACCGGGAGTTTTGAAAAAGGGCGGAGCCTGTTGGCTCCGCCCCTGCATTTTTATTAGCCGTCAATATCGACCCACTCGTAGCCGAGATAGGTTGTGAACGCTTCCTTGAGGATATCCTTGTAATGGCCCTCGCAGATGGCGGTGTGGTGCTTGAAGCCGCCCTTGGCGAGCGTGATGCACTTATCCTGCAGGTGCGGGATCTCTGCGACGCCGCCGCAGCCGAAGTAGCCGTCCTCGATGGGATCGTCAGTGAACTTGGCCTCGGACGCGTAGATGACGATCTTGCCGTCCTTCGTCTGGCAGTTGGAGATGGTGATGGGCATGGGCTTGATGCGGCCCTCGTTGCATCCCCAGCCGGAGCCCGGATCGTTCTTGGCGAACATCTTGTGCTCGGTGACGGTGCCCTTGCCGGCCATCAGGCTCTGGGCGACCGGGCCGCAGTGGAAGAGGATGATCTTGTCCTCGTCGTCGCCATAGTTGTTGTTCCAGTCAAGCACGGCGGCCGGGCCTTCGGAAGCAAGGCTCATGGCGCGCATGGAAATGGCAGAACACATGTCAATCTCGCAGGATGCGACAATGCCGCGGTCGTTCAACTCGGAGAGCAGCACGCACGGGCAGATGCGCAGATACGTCTCCATCTCGTTCCAGCAGCGCAGCGCCAGCGCGTCCAGATGGTATTCTTCAATGTACTCGTCGAGCACGACGGAGACCTTTGCCAGCGTCAGAGCGTTGGAGGCCGGGACAAGCGAGAAGTCGGTGTAGTTCTTCAGCCGCTCCAGCTTGGCCAGGACGACCGCGTCGTCGTCCGCCTTGGCGCGAACCTTTTCAAAGACCTCAGACAGATCGAAGGACTCGACGTTAATGCCGTTTTTCTGCATGGCAACCTCGTCGAAGCGGACGGTCTTGAACGCGGTGGTGCGCGCGCCGATGCAGCCGAGGTTGAAGCGCTTCATGCCGTTCACCACGCGGCAGATGGCGGCGAAGTCGCGCAGGTTCTCCTGGAACTTTGCGCTCAGCGGATGCACGACATGGGGCTTGAGGACCGTGAACGGGACATTGTACTGACAGAACACGTCCGTGACGGAGAACTTGCCGCAGTAGGCGTCGCGGCGGTGGGCAAAGTCCATCTTGCCGATCTCGTCGGGATAGGCCTGCATGAGGATGGGCACGCCCGCGTCCTGCAGCGCGGTGATCGCGCCGTTTTCGTCGGCGAAAATAGGCATGGAGAAGATCACGCCGTCATACTGGCCCTCGTGCTCCTTGAGCCACTTGGCGTAAAGCAGGCCCTCGTCGCGCGTCTCAACGCCGCCGTAGCGGGTCAGTTCCTTGTCCATCATGATGTAGTCATAGCCTGCGTCGGTGACGGCCTTGACCATATCGTCGCGTGCGCCGTAGATCAGTTCGCCGGGCATGAAGCCGCGGTTGCAGAAGCAGAGGGCAAAGGTCATTTTCTTTTTCATGGTTGATTCCTCCTGTTATTTATCCGAACAGTTTTTCCTGGTTTCCTTCGATGCGGAACGAGCGGATGATCTCGCAGGTGCGGGTATAGACGGCGGCGCGGGCCTTTTCTACGTCGTTTGTCTCGCCCAGTGTGCGTTCGTAGGTCTGACGGATCTCCGTGCCGACGTTGATCTTCGCAATGCCGTTGGCGATGCCGTCCAGAATACACTGGTTGTTGATGCCGGAGCCGCCGTGCAGGACGAGCGGGATATTCGTGACCTTGCTGAGGTCGGCGATATGCTGGATGTCCAGCCGGGCCTCGGGCTTTTTCTGGTTGCGCACGCCCTCGGCGATCGCACCGTGGATGGAGCCGACGGCGACGCTCAGCCAGTCGCACTTTGTCTCCTCTGCAAACTGCTTTGCTTCGCCCAGATCAGTGAAGCCCTTCTTCGTGCGGAAAATCTCTTCATAATCCATGTTCGCACCCGCGCCCTCGTGGCCCATGACGGAGCCGAGCTCGGCCTCGCAGGCGATGTCATTTGCGTGGGCGAAGTCCGCGACCTGCTTCGTCACGGCAATGTTCTCCGCAAGCTTCAAGCGGCTGCCGTCAACCATGACGGACTGATAGCCTGCCTTGACTGCGCGTTCCAAAATGGGCATATAGTCCACGCGTTTCTGATCCTCGTCGATGACGGGTACATGGTCGAGGTGCAGCAGGGTGTATTTCGGGTCATAATACTTAAAGTATTCTTCCGCAACGGCTTCGAGGCTCTGCGCCTCGAACTTTTCCCATTCCAGCCGCGCGACCTGCAGCATAGCGACGGTCTTCTCGTCGATGATGGCCTGGGCGACGGGTTTTGCCATCGGCAGATAGGGGATGTTGAACGCCGGGACGATGGTATGATGCTGCCATGCCAGCCGGACGGCTTCCTGTGCTTTCATATGTATCTCTCCTTTGCTTATTTCTGCTTGAGCGCTTCAAACTGCGTCTCGTTTTCGAGCATCGTCAGCCGCACGCCATAGGTTTTCTTCTCGCCGGGCGCGAGGAACTGCAAAAGGCCCTTTTCACGCATCACGTCGCGGCCGTCGGGGTAGCAGTTGCCGGGTTCAAGGCCCATGACGTAGTCCTTGACGCCCATCATCTTCCACTGCGTAAAGCAGCTGAGGCTGGACGAGTCGAACGAAATGGCGAGGCCGTAGCCGCGGTCATGGTTGAAGATGGCGGCAAGGCCGGGTTTGCCGCCAAACGCGTGATAATAGCACTGCTCCTCAAAGCCGGGGGTGGGGGTGAGAACCTTACTCCATGTGTCCAAATCCTCCGCGGCATGTGCGTTGCGGGGCGTGACCGCAGCGGCGGGGATATAGAGTTCAGCCGCCTCGGACAGCATGGGGTAGCCCATGTTCATGTGGTACAGGATCATGGCCGGGGAGGCCTCGCCGCCGACATTTTCAATCTCGTCGGTGATGGTGATCTCGTTCGTTTGCTTCGAGCAGGTGATTGTGCGTGTCAGAATGAGTTTTTCGGCAAAGATCTGCGCGTGGCGCATGACGGCCTTGACCCAGATCTTCTCGTCGTCCATGTCCCAGAGTAGACGCTCGGCAGGAATATTGTCAACTGCGCCGTGCAGCGGCAGGCGGACGCCCTCGTCCGTGCAGGGCGAGCCGACGGCCAGCAGACCGCAGGTGGTCAGGAAGCCTGCCGTGAAATTCTTGAGCCATCCCGCTTCCTTGTCATCATAGTAAGCGGGCGCGACGTAGCCGTTCGCCGAGAAAAAGCCGCAGTTTTCGCCGCGGAAATGCAGGCGGGAAATATCCGCGCAGCGGTCGGCGGAGACGGTGAAGTCCAATCCCTTGCCGTTGCGTACCTGCAAAAGGCGCATGCCGTCGCCCTTGCCGCCAGTCAGCCGGTATTCCTCCACGCCGAACAGCTGCGATTCGTGTCCGTAATATGCGCGTTCGTTCATTTGGGTGCTCCTTTCAGTCCAGAGGTGCGTACACGCAAAAAGGCCTGTACGTTGTTCCTTCTCCACTAGGATAACAGAAAAAACGTACAGGCAATAGTGATTTTTGTACAAAACCTGAAAAAATTATTTTTTCTCCGCTTCTTCTTCGCTGCTCTCCAGATTCTTTCTGTACTCGCGCGGTGAACAGCCGAATTTCCGGTGGAAGACCTTGGAGAAATAATTATAGTCGTAAAAGCCAACGTTGGCCGCAATTTCGGAGATCTGCATCGCTGTGGTGCGAATCATTTGCTCCGCCATGGCGATGCGTTTGCTGCGGATATAATCGGCGACGGAGGAATTGAAGCTTGTGTGGAAGATCTGATAGAGTTCGGCACGCGAGACAGAGAAATGCGCGCACAGATGCTCAATGGACAGATCCCACGCAATGTTGTCGTTGATGTATTTTTCAATCTGCTGCGCCGTGTCGAGATTGCGCACCTCAAGCATGCGCTGGTGGTAAATATGACTGATGCAGGCGTCAAGAATGTTGCAGGCAGCCTTGATCTCATCGGGCGCATAGTGGATCTGCATGTCGTAGAGCGAGCGGCACTCCTCCTCGCCGATGCCGAACTGCGCAGCGTAGGCCGCGATGGTATGGAACTCCGCGTCCCGACCATTCGTGGCCTGTCCGATGCAGATGAACGCGACAATTACGCCCTCATAATACAGAGGTGCGAGATATTCCGTCAGCCCCGCGTGACATCGGTACTGCACGGGCTTTCTCGTGCGGCGGCAGGTCTGCATATGGGCGGCGTCGCAGCTGTGGCAGCGGCGCTCAAATTCCGGATTTTCCCGCATTCTTGCGCAGAAGGGATAGAGTTTGATGGGGGTGGATGCACATTCCTTAAAGTCCGTGTCAAAGATGCAGAGTTTCAGCCCCGTCAGCGTGTAAAAATCGTGCAGCAGTTCCGTCAAACCGGCGTTTTTCAGATCCAGCATAGTGTCGGCTCCTTCCGGAAAAGTAGTAAATTCGTATGCAAAGACAAGTCGTATTTTCACCTGTTTTCTTCTGTTTTATATTGTATCAATCTAAAAAAGGGAATGATATATGGCAATGTGCACAAAAATAGCCTTTCCTTTTTTATGGTTTCAAAGATGTTTTTCTCTGCTTTGAAAACGTTTTTTACTAGTCCTTTCATTTCCTGCATGATAAAATACAATCACGAACGGGGATTCCCGTTTCGACACTAATTTAGGAGGAATTACACAATGAAAAAGATCATCGCTTTGCTGCTTGCAGTGATGATGGTTCTGGCCATGGCCGCCTGTGCCGCCAAGACCACCGACACCCCGGCTCCCGCTGAGACTGACAACAAGACCGACGCAGTCCAGGAAACCGCTACCGAGGCTGCCGCCGACGGCAAGACCGAGCTCAACATCGGTGTTCTCGTCTGGAAGTATTCCGACACCTACGGCTCATCTGTCCGTGTCGCCATGGACAAGTATGCCAAAGAAATCGGTGCTGAGAAGGGCCTGACCATCAACCTCGAAATGCAGGACGGCAACGACGACCAGGCGACCCAGAACAACCAGGCCGACGTTATGTTCGCCGCCGGCAAGGATCACATCATCATCAACCTCTGCGACACCTCTGCTGGCCAGTATCTGGTTGACCTTGCCAAGCAGTACAATGTTCCTATCTCCTTCTACAACAAGGAGCCTGTTGACTCCGCGATCGTGACCGGCTCCAACTCCATCTTCGTCGGCACGAAGCCCGAAGAGGCCGGTATCATGCAGGGCGAGATCCTCGCTGACCTGTATGCCGCCAACCCCGAGCGCGTCGACAAGAACGGCGACGGCAAGGTTATGACACTTGAGTTTGAAGGCGAGATCAACAACCCCGAAGCCATTGCCCGTACCGAGTACTCCCTGTCCACCGCCATCGAAAGAGGCGTTCCCTGCGAGATGATGACCGAGAACCAGGTCGCCAACTGGGATACCGCCAAGGCACAGGAAATGATGACCGCGCAGATCGCGTCCCTCGGCGTTGAGAACATCGAAGTCGTCTTCTGCAACAACGACGATATGGCCATCGGCGTTATCGCTGCTCTGAACGAGGTCGGCTACAACCTCGGCGACGGCGGCGATGAGATCATCGTCATCGGTGTTGACTGCACCGATACTGCCGTTGAGTACATCAACGCCGGCAAGCTCTACGGTACTGTCAAGCAGGACGGCGACGCAATGGGCAAGGCCAACATCCTCATGGCGATCAACGGCGCTCTGGGCAAGGATTGGCTCGACGGCACCGACTATGTCATGGCTGACGACGGCTTCTCCATCCGTATCCCGTACGCAAAGGTCACTGCGGAATAATCTGTTCAGATCATTCTGCTGATCTTGTAAGAGAATCGTAATCGAATCAGGTGGCCCTCTGGGGCCACCTGATTATGCAAAAAGGAATTGGTGATACACTTGGAAGAAAACTACCTGCTCGAAATGCTCGATATCGAAAAGCAGTTCCCGGGCGTCAAGGCGCTGGATCATGCCAAGCTCCAGCTGCGTCCCGGCTCCATCCACGCTCTGATGGGCGAGAACGGCGCCGGCAAATCGACGCTCATGAAGTGCCTGTTCGGTATCTATAAAAAAGACGCGGGCTCCATCCGGATGAACGGCAAGGAGATCAATTTCACCAACCCGCGCAACGCCCTCGATCACGGCGTGGCCATGGTGCATCAGGAACTCAATCAGGTGCTCTACCGCAGCGTCATGGAAAATATGTGGCTGGGCCGGTTCCCACTGAAGGCCGGACTGGTTGACCACAAGAAAATGTACAACGACACCAAGGCTGTTCTGGACGATCTGGAGATCAAGGTTGACCCGAAGGCGATCATCGGCACCATGGCCGTTTCTCAGCGTCAGATGCTCGAGATCGCAAAGGCAGTTTCCTATAACGCAAAGATCCTTGTGCTCGACGAACCGACATCTTCGCTGACCAGCGAGGAGGTCGAGCATCTGTTCCGCATCATGCGCCGCTTGTGTGAGCAGGGTGTCGGCATTATCTATATTTCCCATAAGATGGACGAGATCAAGCGTATTTCCGACGAAGTCACCATCATGCGCGACGGCCAGTGGATCTCCACCGACAAGACAGAAAACCTCTCGACCGACGATATCATCAAGCGCATGGTCAACCGCGAGATGACCAACCGTTTCCCGGCCAAGGACAATGTTCCCGGCGACGTGCTGATGGAGGTTTCGCACCTGACCGGCAAATACATGCCCACCTGTCAGGACGTTTCGTTCGAGCTTCGCGCGGGCGAGGTGCTCGGCGTGGCCGGTCTGGTCGGCTCGCGCAGAACGGAACTTCTGAGCACGATCTTCGGCATCATGGCGCGTGAGAGCGGCGAGATCAAGCTGAACGGCAAGCCCATTTCCAACAAAACGCCGCGCCAGTCCATCAAAAACGGCTTCGCCATGCTGACAGAGGAACGCCGCGCAACCGGCATCTTCCCCTATGCCAGCATTCTGTTCAATACCGTAATTTCTAACCTCGGTTCCTATCAGAGAGGGCCGTTGCTTTCCGATAAAAAAATGACCACCGACACGGACTGGTCCATTTCCTCCATGCACATCAAAACGCCGTCGCAGAAAACGCTCATCAAAAACCTCTCCGGCGGCAACCAGCAGAAGGTCATTCTTGGCCGCTGGCTGCTGACGAAGCCGGACGTTCTGCTCCTTGACGAGCCGACGCGCGGCATCGATGTCGGCGCTAAGTACGAGATTTACGAACTGATCCTGCAGCTTGCCAAGCAGGGCAAGGCTGTTATGATGGTCTCATCCGAAATGCCGGAACTGATCGGGATCTGCGACCGCATCCTTGTTATGAGCAACGGCCATATGGCCGGTATCCTCGAACGCGGCAAGGACTTCGGCGGTATTGAAAATGAGCAGGAAACCATCATGCGTCTGGCTGCGCAATATGTATAAAGAGGTTGAGAAAATGACGAATTCTAAGAAAATGAACCCGCAGAAGCTGAAGGATACGCTGCTGAAATATGCACTGTATATCATCCTTCTTCTGCTCCTTGTTGTGATTGTTGCGATCAAGCCCAACTTCCTTTCCGTCGGCAACCTGATCTCCATTCTGAAGCAGGCCTCCACGAAGGGCATTCTGGCCTACGGCGTCGCAGGCATCATCATTCTCGCCGGTACCGACCTGTCCGTCGGCCGTGTGCTCGGCCTCTGTGCGGCTGTTGCAGCCTCCTTGCTGCAGTCGGTCACGTTCGCTTCGAGATACTATCCCAGCATCACAGAGCCGCTGCCCCTGATCCTGCCGTTCCTCGCCTGCGTGGCCATCGCGGTCATCATCTCTGCGTTCAACGGCTTTGGCATGGCAAAACTCCATATGCACCCCTTCATTGTTACCCTTGGCACGCAGCTGATCTCCTACGGTCTGTGCTGCATCTACATCGAGAACCAGCCCTCCGGCTCCACGCAGGCGCTGTCCTCTCTTGACCAGCGCTATCTGGCGCTCGCAACCGGATCCGTCGATATCTTCGGCTTCAAGCTGCCGTATCTGGTTATCATCTTCCTGCTGCTGGGCGTTCTGACGTGGCTCGTCTGGAACAAGACCCGATTCGGCAAGAATATGTTCGCTGTCGGCGGCAACTCCGAGGCGGCTGAGGTTTCCGGCGTCTCCGTCACGAAGACCATCATGGGCGTGTTCCTGTATGCCGGTCTGATGTACGGCATCGCCTCCTTTCTCGAAGGCGCCCGTATCCAGTCCGTCGGTACTGCAACCGGCATCAACTACGAGCTTGACGCCATTGCGGGCTGCGTCATCGGCGGCGTCTCCTTCAACGGCGGCATCGGCACTGTCCCTGGTGTCGTGATCGGCTCGATCATTCTGCAGGCAATCAACTATGGCCTGTACTTCCTCGGCGTCAACGCATATCTGCAGTACATCATCCGCGGCGCGATCATCATCATCGCCGTCGCCATCGACGTGCAGAAGTACGTTGCAAAGAAATAATTGCGCTGCGGCTTTTCAAAGCCACTGCGTTCCGGTATAATGGACGCAATCGCAGCAGATCTTCATGAGGCGCGTTGCTGCTTGCAGCGCGCCTCACTTTTTTAAGAAAGGACGTTTTTCCTATGCTGACCATTCAAAAGCTTCCCCTGTGCGCCAAGGGCGCGCCCGTCGCCATTACGCTGGAAAACAGCAATTATATGCGTGTGACGCTCCTGTCCTATGGTGCAACGCTCCAGTCCATTGTTGTCCCTGACCAAAACGGCGCGTTGACCGATGTGCTGCTCGGTTATGAGAGCGTGAAGGAATATGAAGAAAACAGCGGCTATCTCGGTGCGTGCATCGGCCGAAACGGAAACCGCATCGCAAACGCAGCCTTCACGCTGAACGGCCAGCGCTTCCAGCTTACGGCCAACGAGGGTAAAAACCAGCTTCACGGGGGCCTGTGCGGCTTCGATAAAAAACTCTGGGACTATGCCTGCCGCGAAAATAGCGTGGAATTCACAACGGTTCTGGCTGATGGTGAGGAGGGCTACCCCGGCAGACTCGACGTGTCTATCACCTTCACGCTTACGGACGACAATGCGCTGCATATTGACTACCGTGCTGTCAGCAGTGCGGATACCGTTGCGAATTTTACCAATCACGCCTACTTCAACCTCAACGGACAGGGCAGCGGCGACGTGTTGGGCCATCTGCTCCAGCTGAACGCCTCGGCCTATACGCCAGCCAACGCCGCAACGCTGCCGACCGGCGAGATTGCGCCCGTTGACGGCACCTGCATGGACTTCCGCACCGCGAAGCCCATTGGCCGCGATATCCATGATGCGGCGCTCGCACCCTTCCGCGGCTACGACACGAATTTTTGCCTCGATGGAAAGGGCCTTCGTAAGATTGGACGGGCCGAGGGCGACAAGACCGGTATTATGATGGAGGTGGAAACGACGCTTGAGGGCGTGCAGCTTTATACCGGCAATTTCATCTCCGACCGCGCAGGCAAGAATGGCGCGCGCTACGCGTCCTATGGCGGATTCTGCCTCGAAACGCAGCACTATCCCGATGCGGTCAACCAGCCTGCATTCCCGTCCCCGGTTCTTCATCAGGGTGAGCCGCTGCACGAGACGACGATCTACCGCTTCCGCGTGAGAAAGTGAGGCTCTTCTATGATCAGTCTTGGCATTGACATCGGCGGAACCGGCTGCAAATGCGTCGCCTTCCGCGATACCGGCGAGCAGATCGCCATGTCCTACCGCGAATATCCTACGAAGCCCGGCGAGGTGAACCTGAATGCGCTGGCGCTGCGCGAGAGCGTGTTCTTCGTAATCTCCGACTGCGTCAAAAAGCTGGACGACGCGAAGCAGGTCGCGGCCATCACCGTCTCCTCCTTCGGCGAGTCCTTCGTTCCCGTTGACCGCAGCGGTCAGCCGCTGAGCGATATTATTCTCTATTTTGCCAACACCGAAAGCGGAGAATTTTCCCGTCTGGTCGAGTCGGTCGGCGCGGAAAAATTCATGCGCATCACCTGCGTCCTGCCGGACGCGTCGTATTCGCTGGCGAAAATGCTCTATACGCTCCGCACGGCCCCGCGCCCGGTGTGGAAGTTCCTATTTGTCGCAAGTTACATCTGCTTCTGCCTGTCTGGTGAGACGGTGGCGGATTATTCCCTTGCCTGCCGCAGCATTCTCTTTGATGTGCGGAAACTCTGTTGGTCGGACGAGTTGACAAGCGCCTGCGGAATCGACCCTGAAACGCTCCCTGCCGTCCTGCCGACCGGCTCGTGCGCCGGAACGCTCATGCAGGAGGCTGCCTCCGCGCTCGGCCTGCCGCAGAGCGTCAAGGTCGTCATCGGTTCGCACGACCAGATCGTCAACGCCCTTGGCTGCGGCGTGGCGAACCCCGGCGAAGCCGTCGATACGACCGGTACGGTCGAATGCATCTGCCCGCTGTTCGCAGCTATCCCGGAAACGCTGGAGTTTGAGCGTGAAAATTACGCCTGTGTCCCGTATCTGGACGGGCGGGGCTATGTGACCTACGCCTATAATATCTCCGGCGGCGCAGTTGTGCGCTGGTACCGCGATTCGCTGGCGTTTTATCTCAAGCAGGCCGCGAAGGAACGCGGCTGCTCCGTCTACGACATTCTGAACGAAACGTGCCCGCCCGAGCCGACGGGGCTGATTGTCCTACCATTTTTGCAGGGCATGGGCGGCACGCCGGATGTGCTGACCGGTGCGCGCGGCACGATCTACGGCCTTACAATGCACACCTCGCCCGCTGATCTCTACCGCGCCATTCTCGAAGGCTTGACCTTCGAGATGCGTTATAACCTCGAAAAGCTTGCCAAATACGACATTCGCCCGACGACGCTCTTTGCTGCGGGCGGCGGCGCGAAGTCGCCTGTCTGGCGGCAGATCAAGGCAGATATCTTGGGCGCTGAAATTCGGCCCACGCTGGCCGACGAGGCCGGCGCGCTCGGCAGCGCGATCCTCGGCCTTGCCGCCGCAACCGGCGAGAAAGACCGGACGGCCCTTGCTGCCCGCTTCGTCCGCTACGGACAGACAGCGATGCCCGACGCGCAGCGGCACGCGTATTATGAAAAGCAGTTCGCACTTTATAAAGAACTGCGCGAGTTTGAGGTTCGTCATGCCCGGGGATAACGCATCGGCGACCGGAACCGTATTCGATATCAAGCAGCTGGCTGTCTACGACGGCCCCGGCATCCGCACGACGGTGTTTTTGAAGGGCTGCCCCCTGCGCTGCATGTGGTGTCACAACCCGGAGGGCCTTTCCTACAAACCGCAGCTAATGGTATCGATGAACAACTGCCTGCACTGCGGTGCCTGTATCAGGGCTTGCCCGAATGGAGGGAAATCCTGCACGGCCTGCGGCCGGTGCATCCGCGCCTGCCCACAGGGGCTGCGGAAGCTATGCGGAAAACGCTATACGGCACAGGAACTGGCCCAAAAGCTTCTGCGGGACAAGGACTATCTTGCCGCAATGTCAGGTGGCGTGACCTTCTCCGGCGGCGAGCCGACCGGGCAGCCGGAATTCCTGCTGGAAACGCTGGACCGCGTCGCGGGCATGCACCGCGCGATTGAAACAAGCGGCTATTGCAGCGGCAGCGTATTCGAGGCCGTGCTGGCGCGGGTCGAGTATGTTATGATGGATCTCAAGCTGATGGATCTCGAACGGCACCGGCACTATACAGGCGTATCCAACGGGCCAATTCTGGAAAATCTCGAGCGGCTTAAGAAAAGCGGAAAGCCGTTTCGCATCCGCATCCCGGTTATCCCAGGCGTCAACGATTCGGATGGAAATTTTGATGCCACAGCCCGGCGGCTGCTGGATGCGGAAAAGCTGGAACAGGTCGAACTGCTGCCGTACCATGTGACGGCGGGCGCAAAGTACGAGATGGTCGGCCGCTCCTATCAGCCGGAATTCGACACTGCTGCCGCACCGAACCTGAATACGGAGATCTTCCGCCGCTATGGCCTGAAGTGTACCCACCTGTAGGCTGATGTCATATACGCGCAGCATCTTGCAGGATGCTGTAACATAGAAAAACTTCACACGCAAACGAGCGGAAACCGCGCACACCCAAGCTTCCTTGAAGAATAGCCGTTAATGTTACAGCGTACAGCCAGTTCTGGCCGCTTTTCCCCGCCCATGTCCCGACTGTATCTGCACCGGGAATCTGCCACACTAAGGGCAGATTTTTCGGAAGAGGGGATACAGATGAAAAAACAGCTGTGGGGGCTTTTCTGCGCAGCAGTGCTGGCGGCGACGCTGGCGCTTCCCGTTCGGGCGGCGGAGCAGACGCATCGTGCCTATCTTTGCGGCTATCCGGATGGGACAATCCGGCCCAATGCGCGCATCACGCGGGCGCAGCTGGCCTGTGCACTTGTGCGGCTGGCGGAAGAACCGCTGCCGGAGCCGACGCGCGTGACGTTTTTTGATGTGCCGGGCGACCATTGGGCCTGCACGCAGATTCGTCAGCTTGCAGGCTTGGGGCTGCTGCCGTTTGGAGAGGGCGGCTGGTTTCTGCCGTCAGCCACGGTCAGCTGGCGAGAGTTGTGCAGTGTGCTGGATACGCTGGCAGGCTCGGAGACGGGCTGCGAAGCGTTCCCGGCGCTGACCGCCGCGTGGGAAGAGAAGACCGTCCTCGAGGCGGGGCAAGGGAGTGCCGCAGGCAGCGCGTCGGTCAGCCGTGCAGAGTTTGCGCGTGCATGCAACAGCCTGCTTGGCCGCAGTCCGGATGGGAAAGATGCGCAGCTGCGCGCCGCGGCGTGGTACTGGGACAATCAGGATGAGACAGCATGGTATTATGCCGATCTGATCGAGGCTGCGGTTGACCATACCTGCCGCGTTCCAAACACGGCGGAACAGTGGACAGCTGTCGGATAGATATTGTTCCGCAATCGCAAACGGCGTGCAAAATGCTCAAAAATGAGCTGCGAAGTTTGTAAAAAATGGCGGGCAGAAAATTTGACAGGAGCATTGAATTTTTTTTGCCCGCCATTTATAATGAACTTACAATCTAAGATTGGTAGCTGTAAGGAAGTGTTTCGCACACGGGCTGCAACTATCACTCGGCTTGCACGGCAGAGTGTTTCAGATGAAGATCTGAAGCACTTTTGTTATATGCACCGGTGAGCATCACGAAAAGGAGGACTCCCCATGAACTTACTCACAAACGGACGCGTCATCACCCGCGACGAGGGCGGCAAGGGCTATTACGAAAAAGGCGCTGTCGCCTATGAGGGCACCAAGATCGTCGAGGTCGGCGAAGAGGATGCACTGCGCGCAAAATACCCGCAGGCCGAGATCATCGACGCCAAGGGCGGCGTCATCATGCCCGCATTCATCAACGCGCACACCCACATCTATTCCGCGCTTGCACGCGGTCTGTCCATTGTCGGCAACAACCCCACGAACTTCTATGAAGTCCTTGACGGCACATGGTGGGCCATGGATCGCAAGCTGACGCTTGAGGGGTCCCGCGCCTCCGCAGATGCCCTGTACATTGACTGCATCAAGCAGGGCGTTACGACCATTTTCGATCACCACGCAGCCTACTGCGAGATCCCCGGCTCCCTGTTCCAGATCGGCGAGAGCGCCAAGAAATTCGGCATCCGCTCCTGTCTGTGCTACGAGGTCTCCGACCGCGACGGCGAGGAGAAGTGTCTGCAGGCCATCAAGGAGAACGCCGACTGGATCACCTACTGCGAGCAGCAGAAGGACCCGATGCTTGCCGCCATGTTCGGCGGCCACGCGCTGTTCACCATCTCCGACAAGACCTTCGATCGCATGGTCGAGGCCAATAACGGCCGTACCGGCTATCACATCCACGTCTCCGAGGGCATGAACGACGTCTATGACAGCCTGCAGAACTACGGCCGCCGCCCTGTGCAGCGTCTGCACGACCACGGTATCCTGGGCGAGAAGACCATCCTCGGCCACTGCATCCATGTGAACCCGGCTGAGATCGAACTCATCCAGAACACCCACACCATGGTTGTCAACAACCCCGAGTCCAACATGTCCAACGCCGTCGGCGTCTGCCCGGTGCTGCCGCTGTCCAAGGCGGGCATCCTGCTCGGCCTCGGCACCGACGCATGGACGAACGACATGATCGAATCGCTCAAGGCTGCGCTCTGCGTCCAGCGCCTGAACGCCTGCCTGCCGAACGTCGCGTGGTGCGAAGTGACCGGCATGCTGTTTAAGAACAACGCGAAGATCGGCGCAAAGTATTTCCCAGACGAACTCGGCGTGCTCAAGGCCGGTGCCGCTGCCGATATCATCGTCATGGATTACAAGCCGTTCACCCCGTTCTCGGATGAGAATATCGATGGCCACATCCTCTTCGGCATGACCGGCAAGCTCTGCCGCACGACGATCGCAAACGGCAAGCTTCTTATGAAGGACCGCGAACTCATCGGCATCGACGAGGAAGCTGAAAACGCGCACATCCTCGAAGCCGCCAAGAAGCTCTGGGGCGCACTGAACCACAGAGAATATTAAGCCGCTTCTGCGTTTTGTAGGGGCCGATGCCCACATCGGCCCGCGCGGAATATACCTGTTTTTACGGAAATCCACGGCGAATTCGCAACTTCTCAAGGGGCCGATGTGGGCATCGGCCCCTACAGTGAAGAACAGGAGGGTTCCCAATGTACGAAGCCACCCGTCAGAGAGTCTGCAAGTGGCTCCTGCTTGCCGTGCTCGTTTTCTCCACACTCGACGCCGCGCTGTTTGCCCTCTTCGATATCGGAACGGAACGGCTCGGCCTGCGCTGTCTGAATTCGTTCTTTGAGTATTATCTGCCGGAGCTGTTTCCGGGGAAGCTGACCGTGTATATTGCCGCGTTTGCCGGACTGGCCGCGCTGGTCGGCTGGATTCTTCTGCTCTGTGGAAAACACGCGGGAACGACCGTGATCTTTGCCGTTTCAGTCCTTCCGTTTTTCAAAAGTATTCTGATCTTCCTGACCAGCATTCTGGCCCTGTTCAGTGCAGCGGACTTCGGCGCGCAGGCGCTGGCCTTCGCAAAGGATCTTCTGACATTCGTCACAGCCGGTCTGCCCATCGCATTGATGCTTTTCTGGAAGGGCCGCGGCTATTAAAACTTAGGAGGTAATCACATGTCTGAAAAAATGTATCCGATCCCGTTCAAGTCTCTGATGAACTGGATCGTCACCGAATACGCCCGCGAGGGCGAGATCTTCGGCGTGCATACGCCGTATTATGCCACCGGCAAGACGCTCCCCATCTTCGGCGAGACGATTGAGACCCCGTTCGGCCCGGCAGCCGGCCCCAACAGCCAGCTGGCACAGAACATCATCGCTGCGTATTTTGCAGGCGCCCGCTTCTTCGAGGTCAAGACGGTGCAGAAAATGGACGGCGAAGAACTGGCCCGCTGCGTGCCGCGTCCGTGCATTCTGGCCGCGGACGAGGGCTATAACCAGGAATGGTCAACCGAACTCGAGGTCCCGCAGGCGCAGAACGAGTATATTAAGGCATGGTGCGCACTCAAGGTCCTGTCCAAGGTCTATGGCCTCGGCTCTCCGGATGGCTTCGTGTTCAATATGTCCGTCGGCTATGACCTCGAAGGCATCAAGGGCGAGAAGGTCAACAGTTATATCGACAACATGATGGACGCGTCCAATACCGCGCAGTTCAAGGAATGCCTCGCCGTCCTGACCGAACTGTTCCCGGAGGAAAAGGACTTCATTGCCGCCATTTCCCCGCGCGTCAGCCGCAGCGTCACCGTTTCCACGCTCCACGGCTGTCCTCCGCAGGAGATCGAGCGCATTGCGTCCTATCTCCTGACCGAGAAGGGTCTGCACACCTTCGTCAAGTGCAATCCAACCATCCTTGGCTACAAGACCGCCCGCACCATTCTCGACTCCATGGGCTATGACTACATCGTCTTCGACGAGCATCATTTCAACGAGGATCTGCAGTGGGCCGATGCCGTGCCGATGTTTGAACGCCTGCAGGCGCTGGCAGACTCCAAGGGCCTGGAGTTCGGCCTGAAACTTTCCAATACCTTCCCCGTTGATACGACTCGGAACGAATTGCCCGGTACCGAAATGTACATGTCCGGCCGCAGCCTCTTCCCGCTGACCATTGAGATGTGCAGCCGTATCAGCCGTCAGTTTAACGGCAAAATGCGCATTTCCTTCGCGGGCGGCGCGGAATTCTTCAACTGCGACAAGCTGTTCGCCGCAGGCATCTGGCCCATCACCGTTGCCACCACCATTCTCAAACCCGGCGGATACAACCGTCTGGCCCAGATGGTCGAAAAGACGGAAAAGCTGCCGTATCATGCGTTCAACGGCACGGACTCCTCCGCCATCAGCGATATGTCCGCCGCCAGCCACAGCGATTTCCATCACCTCAAGCCCATCAAGCCCCTGCCTGCGCGCAAGAGCGAGGAGAAGGTGCCCCTCATCGACTGCTTCACCGCACCCTGCAAGGGCGGCTGCCCAATTCATCAGGACATTCCGGAGTACATGGAACTTGTCCGCCGCGGACTGTACGGCCCGGCGTTGAAGCTGATCACGGAAAAGAACCCGCTGCCGTTCCTGACCGGCACGATCTGCGCGCACCGCTGCCAGAACAAGTGCTCCCGCAACTTCTATGATGAATCCGTCCATATCCGCGATACCAAGCTGGTTGCAGCGGAAAATGGTTACGGCGCGCTCATGGCCTCGCTGAAGCCGACCGAAAAGCTGCCCGGCAAGAAGGCTGCAATCATCGGCGGCGGTCCGACCGGCATTGCGGCTGCCTACTTCCTCTCCCGCGGCGGCGTGGAAACCACGATCTTCGAGCGCGAAGCGAAGCTCGGCGGCGTGCCGCGCTATGTCATTCCCGCGTTCCGCATCTCCGACGAAGCGCTTGACAAGGATGTTGCCCTCATGGAGCGTCTCGGCGTGGAAGTCAAATGCGGCGCACCGGCCCCGAGCGTTGGCGAACTCAAGAAGATGGGCTATACGCACATCCTGATGGCCACCGGCGCATGGCAGGCAGGCGAACTCGGCATTCCCGGTAATGTCAAGGGTGTCATCGGCTGGATGAAGGAAATGAAGCAGCAGGTCAAGCCGTGCATCGAGGGCCATGTGGTCGTCGTCGGTGCAGGCAATACTGCCATGGACGCTGCCCGCGTTGCCAAGCGCATGGGCGCAGCCTCCTCCACCATTGTCTACCGCCGCACGAAGAAGGAAATGCCCGCCGATGAGCATGAACTCAAGCTTGCTATCGATGAGGGCGTAAAGTTGGTCGAACTGGCGGCGCCTGTCGGGCAGAAGGACGGCAAGCTGGTCTGCAATCAGATGAAGCTTGGCGAACCTGACGCATCCGGCCGCCGCAGCCCCGTCGCCACCGGCGAAACGTTTGAACTTCCGTGTGACCTTGTTATTTCTGCGATCGGCGAGAAGGTTGACGCGAAGCTTATGGCCGAAAATGGAATTGAAATGGGCCGCAAGGGCCCGGCCTTCAAGACCAACATCGAAAACGTCTGGTCGGCTGGCGATGCGCACAGAGGCCCCGCTACCGTTGTCGAGGGCATTGCGGACGCCGCTGCGTTTGCAGAGGCCGTCATCGGCAAGGCACATGCTTATGAAATTCCGGAGCAGGCCTATCCCACCAAGGCCGACGCGATTGCGAAGAAGGGCATCCTGAAGATGGCCTCCTGCGCCTGCTGCGAGGGCGGCCGCTGCCTCGACTGCAACACCGTCTGCGAAAACTGCGTCGATTCCTGCCCGAACCGCGCAAATGTCGTGGTGAAGCTGACCGACGGCCGTCACGAGATCGTTCACATCGACAAGATGTGCAACGAGTGCGGCAACTGCACGCAGTTCTGCCCGTATGCGTCCGAGCCGTGCCATGACAAGTTCACACTCTTCCAGACCGAAAAGGACATGAACGAGAGCGAAAACAAGGGCGTCCTGTTCCTCGGCGGCGACAAGATTCGTGTCCGTCTGGAAAAAGACGAGGTGCTCGATCTGTCCCAGCCGAACGAACTGCCGCAGGATATCGAGACTCTGATCCTCACGCTCCGCAGCAAATACAGCTATCTCTACACCGAATAAGCCAAACCATCAAGCGCCCTTCTCCAATCCCGGAGAAGGGCGCATTGGCATATGAAATACCCGCTGCACGAGGCTGTGCAGCGGGCGAACATTTATCCAATACCGAGCATGGCGGTCGCAAATGCGAAATAGACGAGCAGGGAAAGGAAGTCCACGATCGTCGTGATGATCGGGGAGGCCATCACGGCCGGGTCGAAGCCAAGCTTTTTTGCCAGCAGCGGCAATGTGGAGCCGACGATCTTGGCAAGGCAGACCGTCACGGCCATCGTCGCGCAGACGACAAATGCGACGAGATACGTCACGCTCTCGCTCTTTAACAGCAGCATATCGACCACGATGATCTTTGCAAAGCAGGCGATTGCCAGGCACACGCCGCAAAGAACGGACACGCGGATTTCCTTCCAGACCACGCGGCCCAGATCGCGGAACTCGATCTCGTTCAGGCTGATGCCGCGGATAATCGACACGCAGGCCTGCGAACCGGAATTACCGCCGGTGTCCATCAGCATCGGGATGAACGCTGTGAGGCACGGGAGGGCAGCCAGCGAATTTTCAAATTTCGTAATGACGATGCCTGTCAGCGTCGCCGAAACCATCAGCAGCAGCAGCCACGGGATACGGTTTTTCCAGATCTCGATGGGCGTTGACCGCATGTACGGATGTTCGGACGGCAGCATAGCAGCCATCTTTTCCATATCCTCCGTAGCCTCGTCTTCCATGACGTCCATGGCGTCGTCGAAGGTTACGATGCCGACCAGCCGGTTTTCTGTGTCAACGACCGGCAGAGCGAGGAAATTGTACTTGCTGAACATCTGCGCGACCTGCTCTTTATCGTCGAGCGTGCCGACGGTAATGACGTGCTCCTGCATGATGGATTCAATGGTCGCGTCGTCGTCTTCACACAGAAGCAGATCCTTGACGCTTGTGAGGCCAATCAGCTTATGGCCGCGCGTCACATAGCAGGTGTAGATCGTCTCCTTGTCGATGCCCGTGCGGCGGATGCGCAAAATCGCTTCCTCGACCGTCATATTCGGGCGCAGGGAGACATATTCGGTGGTCATGATCGAGCCGGCGGAATCCTCCGGATAACGCAGAATCTCATTGATCTGCTTGCGCATGTCCGGCTCGGCTTGGGATAAGATGCGCTGCACGACGTTCGCGGGCATTTCCTCTACGATATCGACAGCATCATCGACGTAAAGTTCGTCGATGACTTCCTTCAGTTCGGAATCCGAGAAGCCCTGAATGAGCAGTTCCTGCGCCTCCGGCTCCATTTCAACGAACGTTTCGGCGGCCAGTTCCTTGGGCAGAAGCCGGAACAGGAGCGGCAGACGTGCCTGATCAAGATCGTCAAAAATAGCGGCGATATCGGCGGGATTCATCGTACTGAGGATGTCTCGCAGAGAATGATACTTCTTCTCATCGAGCAGCATGGTCAAGGTTTTTTGCAGGGAAAAATTGTTTTCTGCCATGTCTTGTTCCTCCTAAAATAAGTGAATAGGAAGGTAAAGACACAACGCAGGCACATCGCTCGAAGAATTACGAGGGCTGTAAGCACCGGACGCCCAAGGGCGGCTGGGACTCAAGCCGACTTCGGCCTGCGGATGTGCCGCTACTACTTCCTGCGTCCATTTGTGCTTCCCCCTTTTTGTTTCAGATCATGGGCGGTTTGGAAACGGCCCAACTTATATAATAGGTTGGTTTTCCTGGTTTGTCAACCGAAATCCGAACGAATCACAGTAGAATTTTGACGAATATTGTGTTATGATAATCAAAAAGCTGACAAGAGGTGTCAAAATGGCAACAGAAAAGATCTATTATCAGGATGCGCACCAGGCGGCGTTTCAGGCGCGGGTGCTGTCCTGCCAGCCGGGAAAGCATGGCTATGACGTTGTGCTGGACAGAACCTGCTTTTATCCCGAGGGCGGCGGCCAGCCGGGTGACACCGGCTTCCTGTCCGGCGTCCGCGTGACCGACACGCATGAGCGCAGCGGTGAGATCGTCCACTTCTGTGAACAGCCGCTTGCCGATGGGCAGACCGTCGATGGGCAGATCGATTATGAGCGCCGCTTCGCGTTTATGCAGCTGCACTCCGGCGAACACATTCTCTCCGGCGTTGTCCACCGCCGCTTCGGCTATGAAAACGTCGGCTTCCACATGGGCGCAGATTTTGTAACTATCGATTTTTCCGGCATGCTGACGCCAGAAGAGTTGTCCGCCGTCGAGGCGGAGGCCAACGAGTGGGTCTGGAAAAACGTTCCGATTGAGATCGCATACCCGGACGCAGAGGCACTGAAAACCATCCCCTACCGCAGCAAGAAGGAACTGACCGGGCAGGTGCGCATCGTGACGATTCCCGGCGCGGATATCTGTGCCTGCTGTGGTACGCATGTGTCAAATACCGGTGAGATTGGCCTCATCAAAATTTTCTCCTGCGTGAAGTTCCACGACGGTGTGCGGCTGGAACTTCTGTGCGGCAGACGTGCGCTCGCTTACCTCAGTGAGATCGCCGAGCAAAACCGGCGCGTGTCCGGTCTGCTGTCGGCAAAGCCGTTGGAGACGGCCGCCGCTGTGCAGCGGCTTTTGGATGCAGAGGCTGCGCAGAAGCAGCGCGCGGCCGGCTTGGAGGAAGCCGTATTTGCGCAGAAGGCGCAGGCGCTCATGGGGAAGGGGAATGTCCTGTTGTTTGAGCCGGCGATGAGTCCCGACAGCCTGCGGCGGCTGACCGATCTTGTCATGTCAGCCTGTGGCGGCCGCGCGGCCATTTTTGCAGGCGGCGATGCGGAGGGCTATAAATACGCTGTCGGCGAACAAAACGGCGATCTGCGGCAGTTGGTAAAAGATTTGAATGCACAGCTTCACGGGCGCGGCGGCGGCAAGCCGTTTTTTGTGCAGGGCAGCGTACAGACAGGCCGTGCGGAGATCGAAGCGTTCTTCGCGGGCCGCTGAGGAGGAACGTGTATGCTGCAAGATTTGTATCCGCACGTTTATCACAATGAAATGGCTTGGAAAGCGCCCGCACCGGACGATATCGCACTGATTTTCGCGCCGGATCGGACGATCTACTGCGGTCTGGAAGGCAGTACGCTCACGCTGCCCAGGATGCGCGATATAACAGACGGCGAGGTGCAGTACGCGTTTTCCATTGACGAAACAGCGTATTATCTCGTCTCCGCTCACCCAGGCGAGACAGACGCGTTCCGCTATCTTCCTTCCGCGTCGCTCCGCGCCATGACGGACGGGACAAGCGCCGCCCTGTTCGCCGCCGCAGCGGGCGAGAGCTTGCACCGTTGGTATGATTCCCAGAAATTCTGTGGCAGATGCGGCGCGCGCATGGAAAAAAGTGCAGTAGAGCGCGCCATGGTCTGCCCGCAGTGCAAAAATACTGTCTATCCGAAAATCTGCCCGGCTGTGATCGCTGCCGTACACGACGGTGACCGGCTGCTGCTCACGCGCTATCGCGGACGCCCCTTCAAAAAATACGCGCTCATCGCCGGCTTCAATGAAATCGGCGAGTCGATCGAGGACACCGTGCACCGCGAGGTCATGGAGGAAGCAGGCCTCCGGGTCAAAAACCTCCGCTTCTACAAATCTCAGCCGTGGGTGTTCACCGATACGCTCCTCATGGGCTTCGTCTGCGAACTTGACGGCAGCGACAAAATTACCGTGCAGGAATCCGAACTGGCCGAAGCCGCATGGCATCTGCGCAGCGAACTGCCGGAGGATCATTCCAACATCAGCCTGACCGGCGAAATGATTGAGCAGTTCCGTCTGGGAAAGCTGTAACTACGCACCCTTTCAACGAAAAAACGCCAATGCCCAATGCGGCATTGGCGTTTTCTGTTATGGCTGATCCATGTCGGAAATCAGAATATTGTCTGTCCCGTGAGCCTCGAATTCTGCGATGTAGTCGTCCATGCGGGAGACTAACTCCTCGTAATTGTCGTTGGATACCGGCCGATACTCCATATCGCGCCGCGCAAGTTCTTCGGCAAGAATCTCATAGAATACCGTGTCCTCATAGTCCATGATGGCCTCATGGATGCCGCCGTCTGAAAAGGCGCGGGAAGGTACGTCAGTCCCCTCATACCGTTCGACGAGCGATCCCATTCCCTGTTCCCGGCAAAGCGCGAAGAGTTTGGACTCCAAATCGTCGTAATCCGCAAAGCGGTCGTCGCCGCGGGTCGAGTTGAGAATCCAGTTGCCGATGTAAACCATATCCAGAAGACGGCGGAACTCTTTTTTCGATAGATCGATCTGCATACCAAAAGCCTCCTCTGCTAGGTTACTCTATTATATACACTTTGGACTTCATTTTCCACTGCAAATTTCTGTCTGCTCGCAGTTTTTGATTGCCTGCCAGCGCGGTTCGGGTTATACTGAATAAAAAACCAGCTGCGACGCACAGGAGGAGCATACATGATCTGGCTGACAGGGGACACGCATGGGCATTTTGAGCGGATTGAAGCGTTTTGCCGGGAAAAGCAGACCACAGTGGATGATATTCTGATCATTCTGGGTGACGCCGGGTTCAACTTCGGCGGCGGAGCCCGTGATCTGGCTCTGAAAACATATGCGTCGCAGTTCCCCATTACAATCTTCTCCCTGCACGGCAACCGGGAAAACCGGCCGCAGAACATTCCGGGCTATGGAGAGGGGACTTTTTGCGGCGGAAAAATCTTATATGAGCCGCAGTTTCCGAATTTGCTGTTCGCCGTGGACGGCGAGGTGTACCGGTTCGGCGGAAGGAACTGTCTCGCCGTCGGCGGAGCGTACTCCACGGGCAAGGCCTACAGGCTTGCAAAGGGAATGGGATGGTGGCCGGACGAGCAGCCGTCAGAGAAAACCAAACGGCACGTTGAGCAGCTGCTAGACGCCCGCGGATGGCAGATGGACATGGTACTGACGCACACCTGCCCGCTGCGCTACAAACCGCTCGAAGCGCTCAAGCCTGATCTTGACCAGTCCACGGTCGATAGCACAACGGAGGCATGGATGGATAAAATCGAAGAACGGCTGGATTACAAACGCTGGTACTGCGGGCATTTCCATACGGACAAAACCGTCGGGCGGCTGCGGATTTTATTTCAGGAATTCGTGCCGCTGGGGGAATAGAACTCTGGCGGCAGGCGCTCTCGTTCGGACTCCCCGTTCAGGAGGAGCCTTTGGGGGCGGTTGCTCCTGCGATTTGAATAGAAAAAACGCTGCGAACGAATTTCGTTCGCAGCGTTTTGGAGCGGGTGACGAGGCTCGAACTCGCTACCTCCACCTTGGCAAGGTGGCGCTCTACCGGATGAGCTACACCCGCATCTCAAATGCAGGTATGATTATAGCAGAATATCCGAAAAAGTCAAGTGTTTTTTTGAAAATTCATGGCAGCATATAGGGCTGCAGCGTGCGGAAGATGAGGTTGAAGACTTGCTCGTCCAGTTCTGGCGTGTCTTGCAGATCGCCGCAGAGAACATGAGAGACGAAGCTGAGAATCGTCTCAAATATGTGCGCCATCAGAAGCCAGCTGTCATGCGAGGAGACGAAATACCGGCTGAGTCGGGCCTGAAGCTGCTGATAGTTGCGGTGGTGCAGTTCGTGGGCGCTGGCAAGGAACTGCGCGGAGTAATAATAGCGCAGATAAAACCGGGTGTCGTCCGGCTGGGCCAGGCAGAAGCGCCACACAGGCTCCCACAGCGCGCGGCAGCGCTGCTCCAGCGGCTGGCCGGGTTTGTCCATCACGTCCAGATTCTTCAGGACGGTCTGCACAAAGCGCATATCGGTACGGTTGAACGCAGCCTGCAGCAGCCCGTCCTTGCTGCCAAAATTGCGATAGATATAAACCTCGTTGCACGGCACTTCCGCCGCGATCAGCTTGGTCGTTGTGCGGTCAAGTCCGTCACGCGCAGCAACACGAACGACCGCGTCAAGCAGCAATTCTCGGTAATTCTCTTTGAACGCCATAGCCGAACCTCCTGAAAGCGAAGCATTTATTTTGACATACTATACTACGCAGGCCGGAAAAAATCAAGGTAATTGCTGTAAAACACGCAAAATCTGGACGCAAAAGCCTGTTTTCTGGACAGCCTGCAAACTAAGCGCGCCGGCAAGGCGGCTTGACTGCGGACCCTTATTTCCATTCCGGTTCGCCGGTTTCCTGCACCGCTTCCGCTGCATAGCCCCGGCGCTGGTGTGCCTTTGCAATGTGATAGCCGATCTCCGGCAAAATCGAGCCGTTGATGTTCTGCATGGTCAGTCCGCAGTCACCGATCATCTCGCCAGTCCCCTTCAGACAGACTGCCCACAGCCCGAAGCCGAACACGCGGTAGCGCTCCATGTTTTTACGAATCCAGTTCTGCACCCGCGCTTCATCAAATGTATAAGGATAGCGTCAGTTGACAAGGACACACATGCCCGCAGGACGCACCGGCCCGCCTTTCGCGGCGTTATCGTCCTTGACAGGCGACAGCCTGCCTGCGTCCTCTGCCTTGCGAAAAACGCGCCGGAGCGCCCGGCGGGTCTTCGAGTTTTCCCGGAGCATGGACAGCAGATGGCAAGGCAGACGAGGCAGATGGGCTGACGCCCATCAACGAGGATAACGCGGCCAGCTGCTGTTCAGGCATGGGAAAACCATGTGTGCCCTTGTCAGCTGACGCTAAAGGCATTTACGGCCACGCATCCGTGCGAGGAGATAACCGTTGGCGGCGCGCGATATCGCTATATTCTGGAAGGGGAAGCTGACGGTAAAACGCTTGTGTTCCTGAACGGCGGGATGAATACGCTCGAAATGTGGATGCACAATCCGCAGATCTCCTATGTTTCGGGCGGCCATCTGTCAACGGTGCTGAAAACAGACGGTTATATTCGTACAATCCGCAGTTTTCTGAATGCAGTGAGAGAATAGACATATGGAGCGCATCATTACCTAACTGACGAACAGACTGGAAAAAGCGATAATCGTACGGCAAGTATTGCGTGATTGTCTGCTGTTCACCGCAATGGTAAAAGTTGCTGTGATCGGCGGTGCAGTCAATGGGCTGTTCTTTTTGCCAAAGCGCTGCAGGATCGGGCCATCGAGAGGGGACTGATCGACCGCAATACGATGAACCGGAAACGGAGGCGCTTTATGATTTTGTTTTATATCGTGGTGCTTGCCGCTCCTGTGCTGATCATTGGAGTAAGGAACAGCGTTTCCAAGTTTGGTGAAGCTTATTGGCAGGCCCTGCTGTTTCTCGAAGTCATGAATATCTACGACAGTGTTGTGATCGACAAGCTGTGGGTCGGACACAGTCGGTTTTGGGTGCTGCCTGAACTTGAAGATGTGCCGTTCGTATAGATTTGACGGCAGGTGCTGAAAAGCTGAAGGGCATGGGATTTGCCGATAGGCGGTATGTGAAGACCACGGAGACGATCTTCGGGTCCAGGCAGCGTGCTGCAACGATGATGCTGAGTGACTCTGCCATGATTGTCGGAAGAGATAGTGCCATTGACCGGTGAAGGGTATCCGAAGCGGCGGCTCTGATGTTCAGAGCCGCCGCGCTTTCATTATCACCATACCATGCTTTCCGTAATAATATTCAGCACGGAGTCGGCAGTTCCTGCGTGGTGATGATCTTACTTTTTCTATCACACGGTGTTCGGCGCTCCGGAAATCTCCTGTGCGATGCGTTGTTTCAGGGAATCTTTAATAAGCGTGGCCGAGCGGTTCAGGGCCGAGGGGTGCGCAGCCGGGATTGGGAATCTCAAAGCCGTTTGCCTTATAGGCCTCATAGTCGAAATGTTCCAACTCGTCATAGCCGAGTTTATGGAACTCATAGAAGCCGTCCCAGTCCTCATAGCCGTCACCGAGCTTATGCTCCAGAAATGCGTCGGCCATCGCCATGCCGGTGCGCGGGGCAACATAGAATCCACCCATCGCAAGAACATTGCAGTTGTTGGCCGTCACGCAGCGCAGCGCGGCTGGGACCGTCTCGCAGACGGCTGCATGGACATGCGGGCACTTGCTCGCCGCAATATGGATACCCATTCCAGTTCCGCAGAAGAGAAGCGCACGCTCAAACTCACCCTCGGCAATCATTGCGCCCGCGCGCAGGCCAATGCGGTGATACATCTCGGGAGTGCCGGTGTCATCGGCCTTCATACCGACGTCTGTGACGGTCCAGCCGCGTTCCTTCAGATGCTGCACAACCGCATCTTTCAGCGCAAGGCCGGCGAAATCTGCCGCAACCAGGATCTGCTTGTCTTTGACCAGTTTCATTGTTATATTCTCCTTTTTATTGATCATTTCTTTCAAATTCTATGCTGTGTGTGCCTGCACCCAGCGGGTACTCCGCCGCGTCCGGCGCGGGAGCACCGTCAATCAAAAGCCTGCGCAGGGTGAGTGTCGGCTTCCATACGGCGGAGGCATTGAACGGGATCCGCACCAACAGACGGACCTCTCCGCCGCGCTGCGTCCACTCCACTCGAATCTCACCCTTTACCGTGTGCAGCGTGCATCGGATCTCCGGCAGTTCACGCGGGAAGTAGGGTTGGAGCGTAAAACGGGAAAATGCGGGTGCGTCTGGCCGGAGCCCGGCCAGGCAGCGGTAGAACCAGCCGCTGACTGCGGCGTACATCGGGTGGTCATGCGAGGCCATGCCGACCAACTCGCCGGAATCGACGTATTCCCAGCGTTCCCAGACGGTCGTTGCGCCGCAGGCAAGCATATACCCCCAACTCGGATAGGTTGTCTGCGTCACGAGCGCATAGGCAAGGTCGATCTCGCCGTTATCCGCCAGGACATCGAGAATGTATCGTGTGCAGAGGTTTCCAGTTGTCACATGCGTATCGTGCTGCTGGATATCGCGGATCAGATTTTGAAGCACCTGTGCCCGGAACTGCTCCGGGACAACACCGAGATAGAGCATGAACGTGTTGGCAGCCTGGGAATTGCCTGCATAGAAGCCGCCCTCCCGGTTCAGAAAGGCTCTGTTCAGCGCGCTGCATGTCTGCGCAGCCAGTTCCCGGAAGTAGGCATGATCCTCTTCCAGCATCAGGACATCCGCCATCTGCGCCAGCAGCATGCAGTTAAGATACAGATACCCCGTGGAGATCAGCCTGCCCGGCGTGATACTCGACACTGCACCGGAGCCGTAGCTGCCGCGCACGCTGCCGCCGACCGGTGAGGCCCAGTCGCCGTAATAGCTGTAGCAGACAATCCCGTCCTCCCGCTGCCGGGTCAGATACATGGTCCACGCACGCAGACCCGGATACGCGGATCGCAGTGTCTGCTTGTCTCCGTACTGCTGATACAGCATCCACGGCAGCAGCAGAAAGCTGGAGCAGACCGGATCGGCGGGCTGCGAGCCATAGCGGACGTAGGGGACGGTGTCGGTAATCGCGCCGGTCTTTTTGCCCTGCGCGTCCAGCATATCGGTTACGAATTTGCGATAAAAGGAGTCCATCTCAAAGTTGAACATGGCCTCCTCCGCACGGACGGTCAGATCGTTCAGCCAGCCGAGGCGCTCGTCGCGCTGCGGGCAGTCGGTCGGGACACTGTGCAGATTGTTGCTCTCTGTCCAACGGCAGATGCGCTGAATGTCGTTGATGAGCGGCTCACCAGAGTCAAAGCTGCCGCGCGAAGCAACGTCGCTGCGCAGCACAAGCGCGCAGACATCCTCCGCCGCCAGCGGATCCGGCAACCCGGAAATTTCAGCATAACGGAAGCCGTGGTAGGTAAAACAAGGACAATATGTTTCCACGCCGCCGCGCGCAAGATACACGTCACACTGCTGCGCTGTGCGCAGGTTTTCTGTGTTTAGTTCACCATCCGGCGTTATGACCTCGGAAAATCGCAGCGTGACGCATGTCCCTGGTGTAAGCCCGTGCATCCGAAGCTGTACAACACCCGCCAGATTCTGTCCGAAATCCGCGACCGCCGCGCCGGACGGCAGCTGCCGGACACTGCAGGGAGCAAGGCAGCTGACTACGCGGATCGGCTCGACACGCATCGGAACGAGCCGGCCTTCGGGCGGTTCCGATTCCAGCGCCGGCCCCCATTCCAGCCGGGACACGAAGTCAGGCTCCGTCCAGCCGGGTTCTTCCAGCCGGGCATCCATCCGTTCACCGATATAAATGCTCGCCTGCGTGAGAAATGGCGTCTTGCAGCACTGCCAGCCGTCCTGCACGCGGGTGCGGCGGATCTGCTGCGTGCCGTCCGGCATCGTCAGATGCAGCTGCGCGGTAAAGCACGGGCGCGGTTTGGATTCCTCATTGCTGTACCATCCGGCTCCCAGCATGACGCTAATGACGTTTTCTCCGCTGCGCAGATACGGCAGCAGATCATAGACAACATAATTGACGCGCCTGCGGTAATCTGTCCACGCCGGACTCAGGCGCTGATCGCCGACCTTCCGGCCGTTCAGATAGACCTCATGGTAACCAAGTCCGCAGAAAAACAGCTTTGCCCGCGCCGGAAGCGCGTCCAGCCGGAACTGCTTGCGGAACATCGGTGCTGTTGTACCTGGCAGGACAAAGCCGGAGCATAGCCAATCTGCGTCCCAGTCTGCCGAAGGGTCGAGTGCTGTAGAGAAATGAAGCGGTGCGCTGGTCAGTTCCTGCCCAAGTAATGTGCGCAGGCAAACCTGCGCCGTATAGTCCCTGTTCCAGCACAGCATGGGCCCGGTGTATTCCACACTGGCAGAGCAGCGGCTTTCTGTCCATCCGGTATCCCAGACGGGCCTGCCGTTTTCCATGACGCACAGCCGGTATGCCTGCTGCCATCCCGCGCAGCCCTCCGCGAGCCAGGAAAACGCAAGTTCTCCGCATACGGCGTTCGGCCAGCCGTCCGCTGTGCCGTGCAGGACACAGGTCAAATTCTGATCCATGAAAGCCCCCTCCTTTACTGCTTGACCGCACCGGCTGTAACACCGGAGACAATGTATTTCTGGCAGATCACATAGAGAATCACCATCGGCAGCGCCACGAGCAGCAGATCTGCGAAGATCAGGTTCCACTCCGAAAAATACCGACCCTTGAAATTGTAGACTGTCAGCGGCAGCGTCGTAAGGGCACTGGAGCTGAGCAGATATAACGGCGCCTGCAGTTCATTAAACGCGCCCATGCCGACGATGATCGTATTGGTTGCCACGACCGGCTTGAGCAGCGGAAGCACGACGCGGAAAAACAACGTCAGCGGCCCGCAGCCGTCGATTGCGGCGGCCTCGTCAAGTTCACGCGGGATGGTATTGATGAAATTGGTGATGATAAAGCTGCCCCATGGGATATTCAGCGCAATCAGAACGGCAATCAGCCCCAGCTGTGTGTTCTGGATATGCAGGATTTTGAGCAGCAGGACCGTCGGGACGATAGCCCACGGCACGATCAGGCCCAGCGAGTAATAGCCGGATAGAAAGCTGGAAAAACGGTCATTCCGCCGGGCAATCACAAATGAGGACAGCGATGTGCAGAGCGTCACGACGAGTACGACGGCCGCTGTCACGATCATGCTGTTTTTGAAGGCCAGCGGGACGTTTCCCTTCTGTGCGACCTTGACGAAGTTCTCCAGATGCAACTCGGACGGCAGTGCCAGATCGAACCGCATTGCCTCCGCCTGTGATTTGAGTGAGCCGAAAATCACAACTAGGAGCGGGATAACGACCAGCAGGCTGGCCAGCAGCAGGATGAATTCCAGGAGCAGATTGCCGGGATGAAGCTTTTTGGACTTCCGCATGTCAATAACTCACCGCCTTTTTGTTGAAATATCCGCGCACAGCAAGCGTGACGAACAGGACAATGACCGAGAGCATCATGCTGATCGCGGTCGATTTTCCGTAAAAGCCGCGGCCGAAATACTCATAGACCATCATACTGACGACCGTAGACTGGTGGCCCGGACCGCCGTCTGTCAGTGTGAGCACCTGCTCGAACACGCGGAAGCCGCCGATGATCGCCTGCGTGACGTTGATCGTCAGAGACGGGATGAGCAGCGGCAGCGTCACACTGAAGAAGGTGCGCACAGCTGATGCGCCGTCGATCTTTGCCGCCTCATACAGATCAGTCGGGATGGCCTGCAGTCCCGCGATATAGATGATCATATGGAAGCCTGTCCATTTCCAGACGTCCTCCACAATGACCATGAGCAGCGCCGTGTCGCCGCTCGCAAGCCATTCCTTTGTGCACGGGATCCCGAACGCGTTCAGGATCTGGTTGAACGTGCCGTTCATCTGGAACATCGCGGTGAACATGATGCCGACGACGACGTAACTCAAAACGGCAGGAATATAGAAAATTGTACGCAGATACGTTCTGGTGTACAGCTTTTTGACAAGCGCCAGCGCCAGCAGAATGGCGAAAAGATTGCGCAGGATTACGATCGCAACTGTAAAGATGGCCGTATTTTTAAAGGCCAGCAGAATGTCGTCGTCCTGGAACATGGTGATGTAGTTTTTGAGCCCGACAAAGCGGGTAATGCTGGGACGGCTGACCGTCCAATTCGTCAGAGAAATCCCAACACCGCCGAGAATCGGCAGGATAAAAAATACCGTAAACAGGATAAACGCGGGCAGCGTCAGATAGCGGGGGTAGAGTTGATGCTCCAGACGGCCGCGCGGCCTGGCTTTTTTCTTTTGCTTCATTTGCTTCCGTCTCCTTCAGAATAGCTGTGCGGCCGGGGAATGAGGCTGCACTCCCCGGCCGCGGAATGATTCAGATGTTCTATTTGACTGTCAGGCTGCCGGAAGCATCAGAAGCCGTCGTATTCCATTTCAGCCATATACTGCTCAAACTTGGTATTCCAGTCTGTGAGCGCCTGCTCCGGCGTCTTGCTGCCGGCCACACACTCGACGATGTTGCCGAACAGGTAGTCGGTCATGATGGGACGCGCGGAATCGAAGTAGGAGTCAAACTCATAGGTGTATCTGCCGGTCTTGACGTAGTTTTCAACCAGATTCTCGATGCTGGGGTCAATCTTGTTGCCCTCGCAGTCAACAAAGGCGGGATAGACATCGTTCTTTGCATAGATCAGCGCCATCTGTTCCGGCTGGCTCCAGTAATTCAGGAACTGCTTGGCAAGTTCCTCGTTTTCGCCTTTGCAGACATAGCCGCCAAGGACGAATGCGCCGATAGCGATCTTGTTGTCAGCGCCGTCGATAAACGGGATAGCGAACGAGCCAAGCTGTACGTCAGGATATGCGGCCTGGCAAGCAGAGACGAACCATTCGCCCTGAATGACCATTGCGGCTTTTTTCTCGCCGATGGCGACCTGACCGCTGGCATACGGAGAGGAGAGGTGGTCTGCGTTGCAGTAGCCTGCGGTATACAGATCCTGCAGCTTCTGCAGTACGTCAACCATCTCGGGAACATCCTGGAAGTCAACCTTGTTGGTGTTCAGGTCGTCATAGATGGTGTCCTTCTTCGCGTCGAGGGCTACGCCCCAGCCGACGGTTGTCCAGACCTGCGTGGTCCAGCTGTCCTGATCGGTCATCCAGATAGGTGTATAGCCGTGATCCTTGACGGTCTGGCAGATGTCAAGGAACTCCTGATAAGTCTGCGGGTTCGGGTCGGTGATGCCGCAGTCAGCCATGACCTCCTTGTTGTAATACACGCCGCCGAAGAAGCTGGACGGCTGATAGACCGGCATGGCGTAGATATGGCCGTCGCCTTTGTAGCGCAGATAATCCGCGTCGGTGCAGCGGGAGACCCAGGGCTCATTGTCGAGCACCACGCAGTTGTTGGGCGCGTCATACTGCTCGACAACCTGCGGTGCGTTCTGCAGGAAGATATCGGGGGCGTCGCCGGTGGAGAACTTGACACCCAGGATTTCGCCCATGCTGCTGTCATCGACCAGCGTCAGATCGACCGCGATACCGTAGTTCTTTTCAATCTGCTCGCATACATCGTCAAAGCCGGGATACCAGGAATCCTTCGTGCTCATGATCGAGATCGTGCCGGTCAGGGGCGATTCCTCAGTTGCGGGTGCATCCGTTTCTGCCGCGGGCGTAGACGTGGCTGCGGGATCTGCGGCGGCAGGCTGCGTCTGTGCGGTTTCCTGCTTGCCGGATGCGCAGCCGGCGAGCATTGCGCCCAGCATCACGACACACAGCAGCATGCAGATTAGCTTCATTGCCATGGTATTTTTCATGTTTCTTTTCTCCTGTTCCTGTTTTTTCAGCACGGGTTCGTGCCTGTTGGCTTTATTATAGGAAGCCCGCGCCGCAAATGGCAGAGAAAATTTTAAACCAGTTTGGTAAAAAAGAAAACAGATGATTGCATTGTTCCGGAGAGACAGATAGAATAAAAGTACTTCTCGACTCTGGATATGAGGCATGTTTATGTTAAAAAATGCAAGATTAAACACAAAAATTTCCGTCTGCTTTTCCCTGCTTCTGGCGTTCATTACGGCGGTTGCCTGCGTGGTACTGGCTGAGTTTTACCGCGACAGTTCGCTGCGGCAAAGCGGCCTTCTGCTTCAGACTGTCGGTGACGCTGCTGTCCAGCAGCTGGAAATGACGTTCGACGAAATGGACCGAATCTCCGCGCGTCTGTTCTTTTCTTCGGAAATTTCCGAGGCCATGAAGGACGCCGCCGCATCCACCGACCAGTCGGAGTATTTCGAGAATCACTACGCTGTGCAGGACACTGTGCGCAGCCGCATTTTTTCTATTGTCAGCACGAGCAACAGCGATACCATTGTAAACCTGTATAACCGGAATGCCTTCATTTCCAACCGCTATACCCAGTGCTTCTGGAACAGAATTCAGACCTCCATGGAAGACGGGCTGCTTGCGCAGCTTGACGAGGAACTTGGCGGCGCCAATACGGCGGTTCTCTCCGGGCCGCACGACGCTTATTGGACGACGGACTATTACGACAGCAACTCGTATATTTCCCTGACCCGGAATTACATCAATTACAACACCAAGAAGGTGCTTGGAAAGGTGCAGATCCTTAAGCGCGTGGAAAAGCTGCAGTTGTGCTGTGAGGTCAGTACCAGCGATCAGGCAGTCTGCGTGTTCGATCAGGAGGGGACGCTGCTGTTGTCCTCGGCGAAAGCGCTGCAGGCGGATATCGATGCGGCAGCGGGCTGCCTGGAGTCGCTCCGTGCCGGACAGTCCGGTCAGCTTCACAAGGCCGCGGACGCGCAGTATCTCTATGCCGTTTCCCGGTCGGATAAATGGGGACTGTACGCCGTTGCGCTGCAACCGTATTCCGACCGGGTGCTGTTTCCGTATATTGCGCTGGTCGTGCTCTGCGGCGTGCTGCTGTGTGCGCTGTCTATCGGATTTGGCCTATTCATCAGCCACCGGCTGACAAAGCCGCTTAGCGAACTTGTCGATTCGCTGCAGTCACTCTCCTGGACGGATTCAGAGAACGGACTGCAGATTTCCTTCCGGGGCGGCGATCTGCAATTTCTGGAGGACGCCTACAACGCGATCACAGAAAAGCTTAAATCCACGACGAACCAGATGCTTGAGGCCCGGCTCAACGAGCAGGAGGCATCGTATCTTGCGCTGCAGTCGCAAATCTCCCCGCACTTTATCTACAACATCATCAGCAATATCAGCGCCTGCGCGTATAACGGCGAAACGCAGACTGTGATCAGGCTCTGCGACAGCTTTTCTCAGCTGCTGCGTTACGCTGCCGACTATTCCGGACTGTTTGGCACAATCCAGACAGAACTGCAATACACGACCTGTTATATGGAACTCATGCAGATCCGCTATTCTGACGGTTTCTTTTTCCAGACCTCCTGTCAGCCGGACTGCGCCGATATTCCCCTGCCGCGCATGCTGATTCAGACGATTGTGGAAAACTGCTTCAAGCACGGCTTCCGGGACACGCCGCAGCCGTGGTTCATCAACATCCGCGTGTTCTCTGAGCAGAAGCAGTGGATGATCGAGATTCAGGATAACGGAACTGCGCTGCCGCAGGAAACACTGAACGACACGCTGGAAAAGAGTGAGCAGATCTACCGGAGCATTCTCGACGGCCGCAGCCATCTGCATCTTGGCGGACTGGGCCTTCTGAACTCTATCACGCGGCTGCGGCTGCTTGATAACAACAACATTAGCTTTACGGTTGAAACAAAGGACGGCGTCAGCATCACAAGAGTGGGAGGGCAGCTGCTATGAAACGAGTCTATTCCGTCCTGATCGCGGAGGATGAAAGCGAAATTCGCCGCGCGCTCGCAGCCATGGTCGAGGAGCATCCGTCCTTCCGGGTCGCGGGCTGCGCCGGAGACGGCAAAGCCGCACTGCGCATGATTGAAGCGCTGCACCCGGATGTGCTGATGACCGACATCCGCATGCCGTATATGGACGGCCTGGAGTTGCTGCAAGCGCTGGATGCCCGCGGCATCCGGATCAAGACAGTCATCATCAGCGGCTACAGCAGCTTTTCCTATGCGCGGACTGCCATGAAGTACGGTGCATCTGACTATCTGCTCAAGCCCCTGCTTCCGGCACAGTGCCAGCAGACGCTGGATCTGCTGGAAAAGGCCCTGGATCTGCAGGCGGGCAGCTTTTCACTCGATATTGCACTGCAGAAGCCGTCTCCACTGCCGCAGATGCAGGCGGAGGCATACCTGCTGGCTGCCTGCATCGGGAACTATCCCTTCTGCGCCGGAGACAAGGGCACGGACGCCGCCGCGCTGCGTGCATACGTCAAGCAATCCGGGCTGGACGTAGACAGCGTCTTTGCCGGCAGCCGGTTCGGCCTTGCATACCTGCTGCTGTACGCGCAGACCCGCGAGGAGGCGGTGCAGACGGTGCGTATCCTGTTTCAGGCGGCCTGTCGGGATTGTTCCGCCACCACTCCCGGTGTGTTTTTCCTCCTTGCTCCGGCCGGACAGACGCAGACACTGCCGGAACTTGCCGAAAAACTCCGGCAGCAGATCCGCCAGCAAATCCAACCCGGCAAGATGCAGTTCACGCTCTGGTGGGAGCATGCAAATACCGGGACGGATGCGCCGCCGTTTACTGTCGATGAAACACTGATCCGCAGCGCCGAAAGCCTGGACCCGGCACTCTGCCAGATGCGGCTGCGGCAGCTTCTGGCAAAGGCCTACGCGGAAAACGCGACATGCCTGAGCATGCTGAATGGGCTTAAATTTCAATATATCAGTGTTGCGCAGCATCTGCCAGGCGCGCAGATCCCGCAGAAGTGGGGGGAGCAGATGGAGCGGTGCTTCTCCCGGTATCAGAATCAGGAGCAGCTTTGCCGTTCTGTCCTTGCGCTGTTTGCCGCGCTCTTTTCGCAGAGCGAGTCGCCGAACGCCACCGCGCGCGTCGCGCATGAGATCGATCTCTATATCCGCGAAAACTACCAAACGGATATCACGAACCAACTCCTGTCGCGGAAATTCGGTTTTGTTCCTTCGTATATCAGCAAGATCTTCAAGGCATATAAGGGCGTTTCTCCGTGCAGCTATTTGACGGACGTGCGCATGGAAAAGGCAAAGCGTATGATCATTGAACAGCCGGATCAAAGCCTGAGCGTCATTGCCGCAGCGGTCGGCTATACGGACTTCAGCTATTTCACAAAGGTATTCAAACGCTCCTTCGGCGTAACGCCGTCCGCTTACCGCAATTCGATTTGGAAATAGGCGTAGGGCATATGTACTGCATGCAACAAGCCTGGCCTATTTGTCACTGTATTTTTGAATTATCTGCATCAACTTCGCTGCAAGCACCTGTTCCGTACATGTAAGCAAACCGGACAGAACGCATATACGCGTCCTGCCCGGTATTTCAACACAACCTTCTCACCGTGCGCGCAGAAACACGCCCTTTTTTGCAAGCGCGGTCCAGATCTTGTCTCCGATTATGCAGGTCAGAAGTCCGATTGCCATGCCCAACACGGCTGCGCCAAGGATGTCAGTCGGGAAATGAACGTAGAGATAGAGCCTTGAAAACGCGATGAGCGCCGCGAGCGGAATCGCTGCAAAGCCAAATTTTCGGTTTGCCTTCGTCAACACGGTTGCGCCGATGACAGACGAGAGTGTGTGCCCGGAAGGGAACGAGTAATCCGTCGGATTGGCAATGAGAAGCTGTACGCTTTCGTCTAACCAGCAGGGGCGAGGTCTTGCGATGAGCGGCTTGAGTGTCAGATTGCCGGCCAAGACACCGACTGCCAGACCCGCCAGCAAAAACGCGCCATGCTTCCGGTATTTCTTCGTCGCCAGAAGAACACCCGCCGCAAGAATCCAGACCGCGCCGCAAAGCTATCCGGCTGCACGGCTTCCGCCGGGATGCGCTCCAGTTCCTGCCGCAGAAGCGACGAGCAGGCGGCGAAAATAAACCGGCAGTCTGGTTCCATACTGTGTTCCGCATTGTGCCCGCGGAACTTGCGGTGATGGACGATGCCGCGCAGATAGGATAATGTGTCCCTGCAGCCCGTGGCTCCTGACCAGCGGAGAATGTTCAGTTCCTATGGGTTCTACGGCCTGCACGCCAATAACTGCGGCACCTATTTGTATCATTTTTGGCAGCATAAGAAAATCCTCAAAGCAAACGATCTGCCGACTGACCTGAATGTCCACAGTCTGCGTTACACGGCGGCAAGCCTGTTCATTGCCAGCGGCACAGACGTCGGCACAGTCGCGGGGCTCCCCGATCACAGCCAACCGATGACTGCACTGGACATCTATACCACGCCGTTGATAAGAACAAGAAAACGAACAGTCAGATCATGCAGAGCAGCTTGGAAATCTGAAAACGTTGTCCCGGTCTGCACAAATGGCGCAAACCGGGACGATTTTAGTTTACGGATAGTTCGACTGTAACCGTGTCGGCATCCGGAACATGTTTTGCGGCGCAGGCTGCAAGCGAATGCATTTCGCTTACAAGCAGGCAGAAAGGAACGATCCGCTTCATTTCAGATACGCGTCAAAGAACACCTTCAGCTTTTCAAACGGGATCACGTCCATCTGATCATAAAGGTCTGTGTGGCTCGCGCCGGGGATGATGAGCAGTTCCTTGTTGTCGCCGGTCAGTTTGCTGTAAGCCGTCTCGCTGAAGTAGCGGGAGTGCGCCTTTTCTCCGTGTACCAGCAGCACGGCAGAGCGGATCTCGCTGCTGTACTGCAAAATCGGCATATTCAGGAACGACAGCGAGGAGGTCACATTCCAGCTGCCGTTGGAGTTCAGGCTGCGGGGATGGTATCCGCGCGGAGTTTTGTAGTAGGCGTAGTAGTCCTTTACAAACTGTGGTGCGTCCTCCGGCAGCGGATCGACCACACCGCCTGCCAGCGCATAGGTTCCGTTTTTGTAATCCTCGGTGCGCTGCGCATTCAGCGCCTTCCGCTTTTCAAAGCGTGCCTGCTCGGAATCCTCTGCGTCAAAATAGCCGTTGGCGGTCACACGGGTCATGTCGTACATAGTCATGGCGGCGGTCGCCTTGATGCGCGTGTCGATGGCCGCGGCGTTGATCGCCATACCGCCCCAGCCGCAGATGCCGATGATGCCGATACGCGCCGGGGCAACGTGATCCTGCACAGACAGAAAATCCACCGCTGCGCAGAAATCCTCGGTATTGATGTCGGGCGAAGCAACATATCTGGGTGCACCACCGCTCTCGCCGGTATAGGACGGGTCAAAGGCAATCGTCAGAAAACCCAACTCCGCCATCTTCTGCGCGTACAGCCCGGAGGACTGCTCCTTTACCGCGCCAAACGGGCCGCTGACTGCGATGGCGGGCAGCTTGCCCTCTGCGCCCCTCGGTGCGTACAGATCCGCTGCCAGCGTGATGCCGTAGCGGTTGTGAAAGGTCACCTTTCTATGATCGACCTTATCGCTTTTGGGAAACACCTTGTCCCATTCCTGTGTCAAATGCAGCTGTTCCATGTTCAGATCTCCTTTCCGGCCTGATAGGCTCGTTCCAATGCAGGGTGCCCGGCGATCTCGCCGACATCATTTACGCCGCCCGCGAAAATCGTCTCCACCAGCTGACAGCGCAGGAAGCAGTCTACCCAGCCCTGCACGGCCTTTTCGGTGCCCTCCACGGTTCCTGGCTCATCCTCCGCTGCTGTTGCCAGCAGATAGGCTTTGGTAAAAGCGTAGTCTGTGTCAAAGAGGGGGTTCGCGCGGTCGAGCATCGTCTTGAGTTGACCGCTGACGCTGTAATAGTAGACGGGCGTGGCAAATACCAACACATCCGCGTCGTGCATTTGGGATACGATTTCTACTGCATCGTCTTTGATGACGCAATGGCCAAGTTTCAGACAGGCAAAGCAGCCCTTACAGAAGCCGTACTGCTTTTCCCGCAGATGCACAAGTTCTACCTGATTGCCTGCCTCCTGCGCACCTTTGGCAAAGGCTGCCGCCAGCGTCTCCGAGTTGCCTCCCTTGCGCGGGCTGGAGGAAAGAATCAACACCTTTTTATTCATCGTAAAACACTCCTTGCGTTTTGTTTTCTGGTGTGCTACACTCATGATAAGACATAAACCTGACTTTAGGTCAAGCTTTTTCAAGAAAATTTTTGGAGGCTTTTTATGTACACGATCGGACAGGTGGCGGAGATGTTCGGCTTGCCCATCTCCACGCTGCGCTATTACGACAAGCAGGGGCTGTTTCCGCACATGGAACGGGTATCCGGTATCCGGAAATTCAGCGACACGGAGATTGAGGCGCTCCGGGTGATCGAATGTCTGAAAAAAGCGGGCATGGAAATTAAGGATATCAAGCAGTTCATGGACTGGTGCGTGGAGGGACCTTCGACCTATCCGCAGCGCAGGGCGATGTTTAAGGCGCAGCGGACGCATGTTGAGGCGGAGATCGAGCGCATGAACCGGACGCTCGATATGCTGAAGTTCAAATGCTGGTATTATGAGCAGGCGATCAAAGACGGCAACGAGGACGCGATCCCGGCGATGATCCCCGATCACCTGCCGGAGGACATCCGCAGAGCATACGAAAATTCCCACAGCGATTGAACGGCTGTTGGTTTGCTGAACATTCCAGAAACCGTTGAAAACACTGGACAAACCGGATTTTTACCTATCGAAACACCGTGCTCTACCGCATCCGAAGAATGCAGGAGGAATTCGGTATCCCGCTGAATGAGTCGGCGCAGCACGCCGATCTGCTACTGCGGAGCGTGTCTCTTCTGCTGTTTGAAGTGAAGGGGCCGGATTTCTTCCTGCCCAAAACGTCATCTGAAAATTCATAACGTGGTCATGCTTTCGGCAAGATTTTGTCACAACTTTCTGTCAGGATATCATAATGAAAAGCTGTATACAATTTCCCTCAAATTCTACCACGGGGGGATGTAAAATTCCCCGCATGTTCGATAGAATTGCTGCATCCGAAGAAACAGGAGGCATTCCAAATGAACCAGACAACCATCGGCAAATACATCGCGCGCAAGCGTAAGGAACAAAATCTCACGCAGGAGCAGCTGGCGCAGCAGCTCGGCGTGTCCAACGACCATCTACAAGTGGGAAACCGGCAAATGTATGCCGGACTACAGCATCATCCATAAACTCTGCGACGCGCTTCATGTGACGCGCCCGGAACTGATGGACGGCGAGGATGCGGCAGAAGACAGCGTGTGTGTCTATGACGATGCGCAGATCCTCGACCTTCTGCACCGCACGCAGGAACTCGAACGTCAGAAGGGGATCCTCTATGGCGTCGCGCTTATCACCCTCTGCATTGCCAGCAGCGCTATGTCGGGGACGGTCGGAGGGACCGATGTGCGGGATTTCATTTCCGGCATCCTGATGGGGGCTCTCCGTCGTGGAAATTCTGGCGGGCATTGGGATCGTCGGAAAAAAGCTTCTGAAACAGTAAAGAAGCCTGCCGCTTGTGCAGAAAGCACAAACGTGAAAAGCAGAATGTGCGGTGCTTGACCGGGTCGTGCCGACGGAATATAATAAGAAAAAATCCCCAAAAGGAGTGGCAAATCCCATGAAAGAAAACCGAAGGCTCCTGAAGGAAGTCCTCAAGGACATCCGGCACGATATGACGGACGAGGAAGTTCTGAATCTGCTGGCAGACAGTAAAATTTCCGAAAGCCCCACCGCGGAAAAATACACGCTCGGACAGCGCGCGGCGGATGCGATCGCAAAATTCGCGGGCAGCTGGGCGTTCATCTTTTCGTTCACGGGCGTGCTGATCTTGTGGATGGTCGTCAATACGGTTCTGGCTGCAAAAGCCTTTGACCCGTATCCGTTTATTCTTCTCAATCTGGTCCTCTCCTGCGTCGCTGCCATTCAGGCGCCGCTCATCATGATGAGCCAGAACCGGC